>LFRM01046539.1_pt1 | contig 34848 bp, 27 predicted proteins | sample 618341 | NCBI WGS metagenome assembly LFRM01 (sample SAMN03654438, study PRJNA283298) | anaerobic digester metagenome | isolation source: pool of bioreactors CSTR01a, CSTR02a, and CSTR03a thermophilic anaerobic... | place: Denmark: Kgs. Lyngby | collected 2014-05-21 | reverse complement strand
ATTTCTATTTATTTATGTGACTATATTGTATATTGGCAATTTTCTTTTGTCAATTATTAATCATCGATATTGTCTCCCCTCTCCGCCCAGGCGCCGGAAAAGCCGGCCGTTAAAGCTTTTTTTCATTTTATTTGGCACCGCTTCCCCGCTAATGAGTTGCTAATTTTGTCGTTTCAAGTCGCCGGTGGGGCAGGGATTTAATCCAAAAATGTCAAATAAATATGATTAACAAACCTAAACCAGGGGAAGTGTGCCAACTATGGATAGAAAAAGGAAGTCCTGGAAGTTCCCGTGGCTGCACGTGATTTTGATCCTGTCCCTCTGTCTTAACCTATTTTTGATTTTGTCGCCCGGCGGCCTGACGGAACAGCAGCAGGACGTGGACTGGCGCACCATTAAAGAGATCAACAAACCGGGAACCTACGGCCCCTCCGGCAGGGAGCTTGTTGAGGGCAACTTAACTATCTGCACCGGCGGGGTTACCCTGCAGAATACCCTGGTCCGGGGCGACCTCCTGCTGGATGCGGCTATCGGCGACGGGAGCGTAAACCTGGCCGGAATTGAAGTGGAAGGCACTACCCTGGTAGAGGGAGGCGGCGCCGGGACCGTCGTCATTAAAGACGCCGCCCTCCAGCAACTGGTGATCAACAGGGAAGAAGGCCGGGTGCGGGTGGTCTTGACGGGGAACACCAGCGTGGAAAAGATCGTTATCCAGGGAGAGGCCTCCCTATTCCTGGAAGACCTGGCGGATAAAAAGCTGGTCCAAGAAGTATATATCGAAACCACTGCGGAAACGGAGCTGAAAGGCGACTTTAGCAGCGTCAAGGTGGCGCAGAAAGAAGCCAGAGTTGTCTTTCTGGCGGGCGAAATCGAGAATTTGATCACCCTTTCCGGGGCGGAAGAGGCTTCCATCACTCTGCAGGATGGGGTTGTGGTAAATGCCCTGGTCCCCGGAGCCTCTCTCACCCTGGAGGGCCAGGGGCTGGTCAAGGAAGTCTCCTTGAAGGCTCCGGGATTGTTTCAGTTCTCAGGGAACCTGGAAAAAATTACTGCCGGCGGCAGCGGAATCTTTCTGCAATTGGACAGCGGCCTGATCGACACCCTGCTGGTGGAAGACTCGGGAGGAAAGGTGATGGTGCACCTGGCCCAGGAGACCAAGATCGACTACCTGGAACTTAACGGCCCCGCGGGAATAACGGGCAAAGGTTCCATCGGGCGGGCGCTCATCAAGGCGGCGGGAACAACCATTGAGCAGAGCCCCGGGCAAGTGGAGCTGGCGGAAGGGGTAACGGCAAAAATAGCCGGAGAAGAGGTAACGGGAGAAAAGAAACCGGAAACCCCGTCCACGCCGTCCACGCCCACCGTCAGCCTTACCGCCATCGGCAACCAGCTGCTGCGTCCCGGGCATTCCAAGACCTTCAACCTTACGGTTTCCCCCGGCGATGCCGCCATCTCGGTAAAATCCAGCAACAGCAGCGTGGCCCAAGTATCCCTTTCCGGTAAGCAGCTCAAGATCACGGCGGGCAGCAGCCAGGGATCGGCCACCATTACCGTAACGGCTTCCAAGCCCGGCTACAACAGCCGGACCAGGACCTTTACGGTGACCGTGGATCCCATTGTGGAGTTTATAGTGAAAAAGCATGATTTTTCTCCCGGCAAAGAGGTTGTCATCGTGAAGCTCAGCTATCCCGATCCGCAGAATTACAACGTTACCGTAGGCGGAACGACCTTAAAATATATGAGCGATATGAAGGCGTTTTACGGCGAGTTCCTGGAAGGGAGCGTAAGCAGAAGCAGCGTTAGGGTGACCAGAAAATAGGGCTTCGGAGAGGGGAGGTTAAGCATGAAAAAGGATTTAACGGCCAAGTTTTTCCTTCAACTTCTGGCTGTCCTTGTCTTTTTCATCTTTGCCGCCACCCCTGTGTCCGCCGCCATAGTCGGCCACGTGGCCGAAGGCAGCGATAAAAAGTACTACGAGTATAATTACGATCAGTTGCTGGAATCATATGTGCGGCATATCCTGGGCGGCAGCGCCCCGCTGTATAACGATTACCGCAAGAAAACCGTCCGGGCGCTTCTGGACGACAAAAAGGGCTACCTGGATTACGAGGCCGCCCTGGAGGCTTACGTCCGGGCAATCCTTAACGGGAAGATTTTTGACCTGGATCAATACGCCGCCGGCAGCCAGGCCAAAAAAGCCCAGATGCCCCTGGAGGTATACCTGGTATCCGTAGATAAACAGGGTAAAATTGTCTATACCAAGAAAATTCTTGACGATGTAGCCAGCCTCCTGAGAGAGATAAACGGGGCGACCACCCCCGGCGCTCTGAAAAACCTAATTACTGCCTACGCTTCCCAACTGGGCGTAAACCTGGCCGACTTTAACCGGTTGAACGATTACAGCCAGAACGCCGCCTTGAAAAAGGTGCTGGAAGAGAAGGCGAAACTGTCCCAGGGCTTTTCCACCCTGGAACAGGTTAAGAATGCCTTTAACAGCGCCGTAGCGGCGGCAAAATCAGCTTTGGACAGCGCCTTAAATGGAGTCAACAGCGCCGGCAGCGCCAGCGCCATGAAGCAGGCGCTCACCACTCACAGCACGGTCCTGGAGCTGGATTTAAGCAGCTACAACCTGAAGGCGTCGGAGCTGGACAACCTGGCCTCCCGCCTGCTGCAGTTGAAGCCTTTTTCCTCCGCGCTGGAGCTGAAATACCTTCTCCATACCGCCGTCCTCTCCCTGCGCACCGGCTACAGCATCAGCCATACCCGCTACAACTACACCCTTGAATATATGCTGGACAAGCAGATGAATTGCGACGCGCCTCCCCAGACGGACCTCTACGGGGGCGGCTGGAAAAACGCCCGGCGAGAGGACGTGGCCTATTATCTCAATCCGTACAACTTTATCCCCCTCTTCGATTCTATTGTGATCACCGCCGATCCAAATCTCAGGGTGCGGGAGCGGCCCACCACCAAGAGCAATATCATCGGCACCGTCAACAAAAACGAGGTTTATACGCTCCTGGGCGAGGCGGAAGCGGAAGCGGGAACGGATCCCGGTACAGAGGGGACCTGGTACAAGATTAAAGTGGCCGGCAAGGAAGGATGGGTCTGCGGCCGGTACGCCCAAAAGACCAGCAGTCTATCGATCTCCACCTCCATGTTCCAGTTCCTCCTGCTGTCGGGAAGCGCCGGCTCCACCGCCGGGGACCTGAATACTATCCTGCAGGGAAAGGGCATCCTTAGCGGCAGGGGAGCCGTTTTCCTGGAGGCGGCCCGCAATAACAATATAAACGAGATTTTCCTGGTTTCCCTGGCTCTCCATGAAACGGGAAACGGCACCAGCGAACTGGCTACCGGCATTGAATTTGAAGATGTGGACAAGCTTTACCCGGACATTGACCCGGACATTGACGGCGAGTGGACCCGGAAGGTCCAAATCATGGATGGCCCCCTTAATGTCCGGGAGCGGCCCACCACGAAAAGCAGCAGTTTAGGCAGCGCCCAGACAAATGAAACTTATCTCCTCCTGGAGGAAGCGGAAGCGGAGGCGGGAACGGATCCGGGCACGGAAGGGACCTGGTATAAGATCAAGGTCGGCGGCAAAGAGGGCTGGGTCTGCGGGAAATATGTGGCGGTAAAAGTCTTTGTCAAGGTTTACAACATGTTCGGCATCGGAGCTTACGACAGCAACCCCAAGTATTACGGCGCCCAGCGGGCCTACCAGGAGCGCTGGTTCAGCCCCGATGCAGCCATCCGGGGCGGGGCCAAGTTTGCCTCCCAAAGCTACGTGAACCACCCCTCCTACGCCCAGGATACCCTCTACAAAATGCGCTGGAATCCAAAGCAGCCCGCCACCCACCAGTATGCTACCGATATCGGCTGGGCGGTAAAGCAGGCCCCTTATATAAGAGGACTTTACAACCAGGTCGCAAATTATACCCTTGCTTTCGATATCCCGCGGTTCAAGGACAACTAGAGGGGGCAGTTTGGGAAAATAAAAAATTGAATCCAGGAAATACAGGGGGCGGTCCCAAAAGCTCGCCGGGGCGGCCCCTTTTTTGCTGCCTCTTTGGCCGCCGCCCAATGGCGGCCCAATTTTATGACAGCTTACGAGAGCTTCTCCAGGAGCAGGCTCACTTCCTCCCAGCGCCGCAGCAGCCCGGCCAGCTTCTCCTGCTCCTGAAGCAGCTCCAGCCCTTTCTCGGAAAGTTCCTGAGGGCTGCCGTACAGCTCCGGCCGGGAGAGTTGCTGCTCCAGGCGGGCGATCTTCGCTTCGGCGGCGGCAATGCTCTCTTCCAGGGCTTCCTGTTCCCTCCTTAAGCCGGATTCCCGGCGCTGCCGCTCCCTCTCCCGTTGTTGCGCCTCCCGGCGCCGGAGGGCGGCACGTTCAGGGGCCTTCTCCGTTTTCTCCTGCCGGGCCTCTTCCTCCCGCCGCTGCAGGTACTCCTGGAAAGTGCCGGCAAAGGATTGAACCTCCCCGGCATTTACCTCCCAAACCCGGTTCACCAGCTTGCTTAAAAAATAGCGGTCGTGGGAGACGACAATCAGCGTCCCCGGGTAGCGGGAGAGGGCTTCTTCCAGTTCCTCCACAGCGGAGAGATCCAGGTGGCTGGTCGGCTCATCCATGAGCAGGCAATTGGCCCGGCTTAAAGCCAGGCAGGCCAGGGCCAGGCGGCTCTTCTCCCCTCCGCTCAGCTCTTTGACCCGCTGGAAAACCTGATCGCCCCGGAACAGGTAGCGGCCCAGGTGATTCCGGGCTTCCTTCAGGTCCAGGTCGGAAGCCTGCATAACCGCCTCCAGCAAAGTCTGCTCCGGGTCCAGGCTCTCCTGCTCCTGGGCAAAGTAGACCACCCGGACTGAAGGCCCCAGGCGGATTCTCCCTGCGGAAGGCTGCTCTTCGCCGATGATTAGCTTCAGCAGGGTCGTCTTCCCCGCCCCGTTGGGCCCCACTACGGCCACCCGGTCGCCCCAGCGCACCTCCAGGTTGAGCTGGTGAAACAGCTGCCGGTCCCCGTAGCTTTTGCTGACGCCCTCCAAAGCCAGGACCCTATCCCCACCGCGCCCGGCATAGTCCAGGCCCAGCTTGAAGGAGGCGGGCCCCCGGGGCTGCTCCACCCGTTCCACCTTCTCCAGCCGGTGCCGGCGGCTGCGCGCCTGCTTCTTCGAGCGGGCATCGGCCTTCGACTCCCGGATCCGCTTCTCCTCCCGGGCCAGCAGCAGCTGCTGCTCCCGGTAGGCCTTCTCCTGCGCCAGCCGCTCCTGGCGGCGCAAAGCTTCAAAGGTGCTGTAGCCCCCCGGGTAGCTCTTGATCTTCCCCCCTTCCAGGAGAAAGATCCCCTTCACCACCCGGTCCAGGAAAAAGCGGTCGTGGGAGACCACCAGCAGGCTTCCCGGCCAGTCTTGCAAAAAGCGTTCCAGCCATTCCAGCCCCGCCAGGTCCAGAAAATTGGTCGGCTCGTCCAGCAGGAGCAAGTCCGGCTGCTGCAGCAGCAAGGAGGCCAGCTTGGCCCTGGTCTTCTCCCCGCCGCTGAAAGTGGAAAGTTCCTGGTCCAGGTCCGCCTCCTGGAAACCCAGCCCCCGGGCCACAGCGGCAATGCGCGCCTCTACCGTATAGCCGCCTTTCTCCTGAAATTCCCGGGAGAGCTCCCCGTAGCGCTCCAGGAGCCGCTGCAGCCGCCCTTCCGCCTCCGGCGGGCATTGGGAAATCTCCTGCTCCAGGGCCGCCAGCTTTCCTTTCATTTCCAGAAGGCACCCCAGGGACTCTTCCAGGAACCGGCGCAGGGTTCCCGACAAAAAGCCGTCAAAGTCCTGGGGCAGGTAGCCGCAGCTAAGCCCCCGCGCCCGGTGCACGGAACCCTTATCCGGCTCCAGCTCCCCGGCCATAATCTTGACCAGGGTGCTCTTCCCCGACCCGTTGGGGCCGATGAGCCCCACTTTGTCTCCCTTGTGGAGCCGGATAGTGACCCCCTGCAGAACCCCGTGGGCGCCGTACCCTTTTTCGATATTGTTCAGGGAAATAAGCATGGCGGATACCCTTTGCTCTCGTTTTCACCTTCCCATTATATTTGATGTCCCCAGGCCGGTCAACGACGGGGCCCCAGGGGACACCGATGCGCCCGGGCAAGCTTCGCCTCCTTTAATAAATAAACTGCATGCAAAATTATTCCGGGGGGGCAGGATCCTGAAAGCGACTGTGCTAACGAGGCCGCATGCTCTATATAATAAAATTGTAAACGGGGACGGTTCTTTTTTAGGCTTTGCAAATCAAGAACCGTCCCCTCTGGCCTATTGGCCTATTGTGCTTCTCTTTTTTGCATTCTTTTTCACCCGTCCCCCCTTTCAATCAGGGGCGCCGGGACCTGAAAGGGTGCGCCCCTCCCTTTTTTATTTTTGGCAAGCCGGAACGGCTCCTTAATAGAAACTGCCCCTTTTCCCCCAAAAGAGAAGGCGCGGGCTTTACAAGATTGGATATAAAATGTTAAAAAGGGGACCTCCCTCCCCTTTTGCATTTCTGCAAATTGGGAGTTGTCCCCTTTTGCATTGTCCCTTTTTGCTTTTTAAAGGCGATAGGCGACGGCGAAGGCTTCGTGGATGGCCTCGGCGGCGTTGCGGGGAGCGTAGCAGTCGCCCACGGCATAGAGTTCCTTGACCTTGCCCCGGAGTTCCCCCTCCAGGGGGTTGTGGGGCACGGCGCCCGCGGCCAGGACCACGGTATCCAGGTTCTCCAGAGTTTCCTCTCCGTCCTTGTGCCGAAGGGTGGCCCGCCCGCGGCCCAGGGCAATCACCTCCGTGCCGGTGCGCAGGGTGATGGCCTGATTGTTCTCCAGCCGCCGGAGCAGCTCGCCCCGCAGGGTGGGGCTCTGGTCCCGGGCCAGCTCCTCCATCATCTCCACCAGGGCAACCTGGCACCCCTTTTCCGCCAGAAACTCCGCCGTCTCGCAGCCTACCAGCCCTCCGCCCACGATTAAAACGTTCTTCCCGGTTTCGGCGGCCCCGGAGAGGACCTCCCAGGCGGTGACCGCCCCGCTCTCCTCCAGGCCGGGCAGGGACGGCACCAGGGGTTTGGCCCCGGTAGCCAGGATAACCGCGTCCGGCTTTTCCTTTAATATCGTTTCCACGGTGGCCCCGGTGCCCAGGCGCAAGTCCACCCCCAGGGCTTTTATGCGCCGGCTCAGGTAGCGCACGATTTCGCCGAAGCGCTCCTTGTGGGGCGGGATCGCGGCCAGCAGGGCCTGCCCGCCCGGGCGCTCCGCCTGCTCAAAGAGGATCACCCGGTGCCCCCGGATCCGCGCGACCCGGGCCGCCTCCATCCCCGCCGGTCCCCCGCCCACAATTACCACTTTTTTGCTCCGGGGAGCCTTGACCAGGGGGAATTCGCCCTCTCGGCCCACCCGGACATTGTAGATGCAGCCCGCGGGCTTCCGGTAAACCAGCAAGAAATCGATGCAGCGCTGGTTGCACTGGATGCACTTACGGATATCCTCGGCCCGGCCCAGTTGGATCTTGCGGGCAAAGTGGGAATCGGTGATGGAGCCCCGGCCAATGGAGACAAAGTCGGCGCTGCCTTCCGCCAGGATCCGCTCCCCGTCTTCCGGGTCGTGGATCTTCCCCACGGCGATGACGGGGACGTTAACCTTCTTCTTTATCGCCGCGGCGTACTTAACCAGAGGCAGCGGCGGGTTGGCCATGGTGGAGATCATGGGCGCCGGAGAGCCGTACACCCCCACGGAGACATGCAGGGCGTCAACCCCGTTTTCCACAAAGATTGGCGCCATGCGGAGAGCGTCCTCCAGGGTAATCCCGCCCTCCACGTGCTCATCGGCATTCATGCGAAAAATAATGGGGTAGTCCTCCCCCACCTCCCGGCGGACAGCCCGGATCACCTCCAGGGGAAAGCGCAGCCGCCGCTCTTCGTCGCCCCCGTACTCGTCCTCCCGGTGATTGCTGTAAGGAGAGAGAAACTGGTTGATCAGGTAGCCATGGGTGCCGTGCAGTTCTACGGCGTCGAAGCCGGCCAGGCGGGCGCGGCGCGCCGCCTCGGCAAAAGCGTAGACCAGGCCGCGGATCTCTTCCGGAGTAAGGACCCGCGGCATTTCGGCGCAAACGGGGCAGGACAGCGCTGAAGGGGCCACGGGAGCCATCCCCGTGATGGCCGAGTTGGTCTGGCGCCCGGCATGGTGGAGCTGCATGGCGATCTTGGCCCCGTGGCGGTGGACGGCGTCCACCAGGTAGCGGAGCCCGGGAATAAACTTGTCCGCCCAGACCCCTATCTGCCCGGAGATGGCCTTCCCTGCGGGATCCACGGCGGATACCTCCACGATGATCAGCCCCATCCCTCCGGCGGACCGCTCCTCGTAGTAGCGGACCAGGCGCTCGGTGACAAAACCGTCGTCGCCCGCGTAATTGGTCCCCATGGGGGGCATAACCATGCGGTTGCGGAGGGCAAGCTTCCCAATCCGTCCCGGTTCCAGCAATCTTTTAAATGCGCTCATAGCAAAACCCCTTTAAGACACATTTTAAGCCCAAAGGCTCCTTAGCTAGCTTGGCCGATCCCGGCTTGGGTTATGTGTTAAAAGGGTTCATTTTCAATTCATCAATAAGTTTACAGAGGAAGTTTATACAGGGCGCTGTTAGAATAGCCCTTGTAGCTGTCTGATGCTTAAATTCCAGAATAGAAGCCCTTTATCTGTTAAATCGAAACTTGAAGGTGGAAATTTGGAGCCCAGGACGATACTGTGTTCCCGGTTAATCTTACTGCATTTGGATTTAAATTGCGATATGGCCAAAAATGACAACCCTCCCAAGCAGCAGGCAGCCGGAGGGTTGTCAACAATCTTTCATCAAGAGCAGATTTTTATTTTTTATCTCGTCCCCAAAGCGCTTAAATACGCCCCCAAAAAGAGCGGCGGTTTTCTTCGCGGGCTTCCCCAGGCCGCCGGCAAAGGCTTATTTTGCGCCCGAGCCCCCGGCTAAGAGGTAGTCCAGGTGCGGGCGGTGGGCTTCCAGCAACTCCCCCACCAGCTCGTTGATCCGGTCCAGGGTCAGCATGGAAGCAGCCAGGGGATCCAGCTGGCAGGCGTAGTAGACATAGTCGCGCCTTTTTTCCAAGACGGCCTGCACCGCCAGCTCCTGGACGGAGATATGGGCCCGGTTGATGGCGGCCAGCTGCGGCGGGAGCTCCCCGGCATAAAGGGGCTGGACGCCGTTTCCGTCCACCAGGCAGGGCACCTCTACGCAGCAGCCGTAGGGCAGGTTGGAGATTAAGCCCCGGTTCTCCACGTTCCCGTAGATAAGGGCGGGCTCCCCCGATTCCATGGCCCAAATGATGGGCGCCGCGTACTCCAGGGTGCGGTAATGCTCGGGCAGCTCCGCCTCTCCCCGGGCCACCTTCCGGTTGCGCTCAAATTCCTCGTCCTGCTGGTAGCAGCGGTGGACGTACTCCCGCAGGGGAATATGAAGTTTCTCCACCAGCTCCCGGTGCGGGATAAAGTAGGGGACGTACTCGGCCATGTGCTCGCTGGACTCGGAGACAAAGTAGCCGAAGCGCTTCATGATCTCGAAGCGGACCCGGTCCCAGGAGTAAGTCATAGGATCCTGGGCCGCCCGGTGCAGGTCCGGGTATAGATCCCTCCCCCGGTGCCGGAGCTCCAGGAACCAGCAGAGGTGGTTGGTCCCGGCGGCCCGGTAGCGCAGTTCGGGGAAGGGCAGGTCCAGGTAGTTGGCCAGCATCAGCGCCGTTAGGGGGATGCTGTGGCAGAGCCCCACCACCTTTACGCCGCCGGCCCGGTACACCGCCCAGACCACCATGGCCATGGGGTTGGAGTAGTTGATCAGCAGCGACTCGGGGCAGAGCTCCTCCATCCGGCGGCAGATCTCCAGCACCGCGGGGATGGTGCGCAGGGCCCGGAAGACCCCTCCGATGCCGTGGGTGTCGGCAATGGTCTGCTGCAAACCGTACTTCTCCGGGATATCGAAATCGATGAGGGTGGATTCCAGCCCCCCCACCTGGATCATGTTTACCACGTAATCGGCGCCCCGCAGGCTCTCCTCCAAGTTTAGGGTGGCCTCCACCCTGGCCCCGGCCCCGGCGGCGTCGACGCGCCGGCGGATATAGCCATGGGCTACCTCCAGGCGGTCGGGGTCGATATCCATCAAAGAAAACTCCAGCTCGTCTTTCAGCTGGGGGTAGGTCAGCAGGTCTCCCACCAGATTGTTGGCGAAGACCACGCTCCCCGCCCCGATGAGGGCTACTTTGGGCATCCGCCTTTCTCCTCTCCTAATCTCTTTTATCTCTTCTTAACCTGGAACACCGCTTTTTTCAACCGCTCCAGCTTGCGCCGGGCCTCCTCCCGGCTGGGGGCGTTGACGGCCAGATAGATCTTGAGCTTCGGCTCTGTGCCCGAGGGGCGGACGCAGAACCAGGAGCCGTCTTGATAGCGGTAGTAGATCACCCGGGAGCGGGGCAGGTCTACGGGACCCTCCTCTCCCGTGCGCAGGTCCCAGCGCTTTTGCAGGTAGTAGTCCCTCTTTTCCACCGCCTCCAGGCCCTCCACCGGGGGCGCCTGGTGTTCGTACGCCTGCATGTAGCCCTCGGCCTCCGCCAGGTCGGAGAGTTCCATGGAGACCAGGTCTTCCCGGTAGTAGCCGTGCCGGCGGGAGAGCTCCTCCAGCACCTGGAGCAGGTTCTGGCCCCGCTCCCGGTAGTAGGCGGCCATCTCCGTCAGCAGGTAGGAGGCGATCACCGCATCCTTGTCCCGGACAAAGGTGCCCGTCAGGTAGCCGTAGCTTTCCTCGTAGCCGAAGAGAAAAGCCCGGTCCCCCTTTTCTTCAAACTCCTTGATCTTCTCCCCGATGTACTTGAACCCCGTCAGGGTCTCCATGGTCTCCACGCCGTAGGCCTCGGCTACTTTTTTGCCCAGCTCCCCGGTAACAATGGTCTTCACCATGACCCCCCGCTCCGGCAGTTCTCCCCGCTCCTTCAGCCGACCCAGGAGGTAGTCCAGCAGCAGGGCCCCGATCTCGTTCCCCGAGAGGAGGGTATAGCCGCCTTCGCCGGCGTCGTCCTTGACGGCGCAGCCTACCCGGTCCCCGTCGGGGTCAGTGGCCAGGACCAGGTCGGCATCAACGCGGCGGGCCAGCTCCAAGGCCAGCTCAAAGGACTCCCGCTCTTCGGGGTTGGGGAGCTTGACCGTGGAGAAATTGGGGTCCCCGGCCATCTGCTCCTCCACCAGGAAGAGGCGGACCGCCTCCATCTCTCCCAGAAGCTGCGGAATATGGACCGCCCCCGTCCCGTGCAGGGGGGTGTAGACCACCTTCAGTTCCCCCCGGGGGCGGGTTAGGGAGAGGCCCCGGATCCGGTCCAGATAGAGGGTGTCCATCTCCTGGCCGATCATCTCCAGGAGACCCTTGGCCAGGGCTTCTTCCCGGGAGATGCACTTCACGTCCCGAAAGATATGCACCGCCCTTATGCTCTCGCTGAGCTCGTCCACCAGGGGGGATACGGCCTGGCCGCCGTCGGGCCCGTATACTTTGTAGCCGTTGTACTGCGGGGGATTGTGGCTGGCGGTGACCACGATGCCGGCGGCGCAGCCCAGGGCCCGGATGGTAAAGGAGAGCTGGGGCGTGGGTCGCTCCCCGTCAAAAAGGTAGGCCTTCACGCCGTTGGCAGCCAGGACCAGGGCCGCCTCCAGGGCAAACTCCCGGGAGAAGCGGCGGGTGTCGTAAGCGATGGCCACCTTCCTGGCGGCGGCCTCCTTCACCGTCTTGTTCAGGTAATCGGCCAGCCCCTGGGTCGCCCGGCGGACCACGTAAAGGTTCATCCGGTTCAGGCCGGGGCCGATGATGCCCCGCATCCCCCCGGTCCCGAATTGCAGCTCGGCGCCGAAGCAGGACCGTATGGCCGCCGGATCCCCCTTCATCTTCTCCAGCTCCCGGCGCATATCCGGGTCAAGGCTTTCGCTGTTCAACCATTCCTGATAGCGCTGTTCAAGATCAATCTCCGTCACCGGTCAAACCTCTCTTCCATAATCATCTTCATAGCGCTGGATATCGTCTTCCCCAAAGTAGCTCCCCGTCTGAACCTCGATGAGGACCAGCCGCTCCGTTCCCCGGTTCTCCAAGCGGTGGCGGGCTCCCGCGGGGATGAAGATGCTCTCCCCCGGCTTGAGGGTAACCTGCTTCCGGTCCACGGTAATCAGCCCCTCTCCCCGGACCACCACCCAGTGCTCGCTGCGGTAGCGGTGGCTCTGCAGGCTCAGGCGCTCCCCGGGGTTCACCTCCAGCCGCTTGAGCTTGTAGCCCTCCCCCTCCTCCAGCACGGTAAAGCTGCCCCAGGGACGGTGCTCCGTGGGATGGGCCTGGACTTCCGGCGCGCCGCGCTCCTGCAGCGCTGCCACCACGCGCCTGACCTCCTGGGAACGCTCCCGGGCGCAGACCAGCAGGGCGTCATCGGTGTCTACCACCACCATCTTGCTCACCCCCACGGTGCCTACCAGCCGGGAGCGGGAGATGATCAGGCTGTCCCGGGTCTCCACGGCCAGCGCCCGGCCGGAGATGCTGTTCCCCTGCTCGTCCTTGGGCAGGACGGAGTAGACCGCCTCCCAACTGCCCACGTCGCTCCAGCTTATCCCGGCGGGGATGACCACCACCCGGTCGCTCTTCTCCATGATGCCGTAATCGATGGAGATGGACTCCAGCTGCGCGTAGATCTGCTCCCGGGCCTCTTCGTCGCTTTCCATGAACCGGTCCAAGGCTTGGGCCATCTCCGGAAGATAGCGGCGGTACTGGGCGATTAGCTCCCCCACCCGGAAGACAAACATGCCGCTGTTCCACAAGAATTGACGGTCCTGGAGATACCGGCGCGCCGTCTCCAGGTCCGGCTTCTCCACAAAGCGCTCCACCCGGTAGAGCTCCGGCCCCAGGGGCGTTCCGCAGCGGATGTAGCCGTATCCCGTCTCCGGGTACGTGGGGCGCACGCCGAAAGTTACCAGCCCGTGCTGCTCCGCCGCCTGCCTCCCCTGCTCCAGGAGGGCGGCAAACTGCCGGTAATCGGGAACCAGGTGATCCGCGGGGAGAACAGCCATGACGGCCCCCTCCCCCTCCCGGCGGTACAGCTCCCAGGCAGCCAGGCCGATGGCCGGGGCGGTATTTCGCGAGCAGGGCTCCTTCAAGATGGTCAGCGGGCCCACGTCCATGGATTTTAGCTGGAGGAGAATGCTCCCTTCCTGATCCCGGTGGGTCACCACCAGGAGGCGCTCCCGGGCGATGGAAGCGGCCAGGGTCCGGTATATGGTCTCCTGGAAGAGGCTGCGCCCGGTAAGGCCCAAATCCAGGTACTGCTTGGGATAATGCTCTCGGCTCAGAGGCCACAAGCGCGTTCCGCTGCCTCCGGCCAGGATCACTGCGTACATAGAATCACTCCCTGCGGTAAATTTTATACGGTTGGGAACAATTTAGCAAATCGCTTCTCCCGCCCCTTCCTCCCGGACGGGGCCGTCTTCCTCTGCCGGCGCCGGGCAGGGCCGGGGCAGAAGAAGGGTGGCTCAGGAAGAGGGCGGTTTGCGGGGCGGCCGGCTGCTCCCGGTTGCAGCAACTTGGAGTACTGGGGTGTAAGGGGTGGAGTTGGGAGGGGAAGCCGGCCGCTTCCGGGTTTAGGATGCCCCTTGCCGGGCAAGGATTTTTCGGTAGACTTCCAGGTAGCCGTCCACCATCTTGTCCACGGTAAAATTTTTCTCCACGTGTTCCCGGCAGGCGCGGCGATCCAGCTGCGACAACTCTTTTACCCGGTCGGCGGCCTGGCCGGGATGGTCGATGAGAAAGCCGGTCTTGCCGTCCAGGATCAACTCCGCCATGGAGCCGCGCTTTACGGCAATGACGGGGGTGCCGCAGGCCATGGATTCCACCACGCTCAGGCCGAAAGGCTCGTCAAAATTGATCAGGTGCACCAGAGCCAGAGCCCTGGAAAGGAGGGCGCCCTTGGCCTCCGGCCCCACGGGGCCGATATAGCGGATCTGCTCGCCGTCCAGGTGCGGAGCGACCTGGCTGTCGAAATAATCCTGGTCCTGGATGATCCCGGCAATCAGCAGGGGCAGCCCCGTGGAGCGGGCCAGCTGGATGGCCTCATAGGTCCCCTTGTCCCGGTGGATCCTCCCCAGGAAAAGGAGGTAGTCTCCCGGGGTCTCCTGGAAGGGGTAATTTTCCAGGGGGATCCCGTGATAAACGGTGGCGATGTAATCCAGGCTGGGATGGCGATCCGCCTGGCTAATGGAGACGTAATAGGTGCTGCCGTTGTACTTCTGATAAACGGGCAGGATCTTGGGCGACGAAAAGCCGTGGATAGTGGTCACCACGGGTGTCCGCACCAGGGCGGAGTAGGTCAAGGGCAAAAAATCGAAGTGGTTATGAATCAGGTCAAAGCGCTCCGCCTCTTCAAAGACCCGGGAGATGTGCAGGCACTCCCAGACCTTGGGATCCAGAGTCTTGTCTTCTTCGTAAGGACGGGGAGCGGTCCAGACCAGCTCCGCTGCCGTCTGGGAATCCCCGGTGGCAAAAAGGGTTGCCTCCACCCCCCGTTTTACCAGCCCTTCGGTGAGCAGGCTGGCCACCCACTCCCACGGCCCGTAGTGCCGAGGCGGGGTGCGCCAGGCAATGGGGGCCAGGATGGCAATCTTCATCATCTGCCGGAACGTCCCTCCTCTTTCCCGGTACAGACCAAGAGATCAAGGAGATCCTCCAACTTGGCCGTAGCCACGCAAACACAGGAATCGGCGGCGCCGTAGTACATGAACAGTTCCTTGGTTTCCGGGTTGACTACGGTCCCCGTGGGGAAGGTTACCCCCGGCACATCCCCGAGACGCTCGTACGGCTCTTGAGGGCCAAAGACCCACCCGTCGCTGCGCTTGATAATCCGCCAGGGCTCCTCCAGGTCCAGCAGAGCCAGGCCGACCCGGTAGAGGCTCCCGGAGACGGTCACCCTGACCCCGTGATAAATAATCAGCCAGCCCAGGTCCGTTTCGATGGGCGGCGGGCCCAGCCCCACCCGGGTGCAGTCCCACCAGCCCGGCCGGACGGGAATCAGGATGCGGTGGCCGCCCCAGTGCTTCAGGTCCGGGGAGAAGGAGATCCAGATATGGGCCTCCCCCCTGATGATGGGCCGGTGAATCAAAACGTACCGGTCATTAATCTTTCGCGGGAAGAGGGAAGCGTCCTTGTCCTCGGGAGGAAGCATCGCCCCCCGGCGCTGAAAAGTTTTCAAATCCTTGCTCAAGGCCAGGGAGACCACGGGGCCGCCCTTGGAAAAGGAGACGTAGGTAATGGCGTACTCCTGCTGCTCCTCCAGCCAGACCATGCGGGGGTCCTCGATTCCCCACTGCTCCTCGTCGTAGTCGGGTTCGGGGACCAGGGCCGGCTTCTCATCCACCTGCCAGTTGGTTAAGCCGTCTCGGCTCCGGGCAAAGGTCAGGTGGGAAAAGCCGCGCAAGTCCTCCACCCGGACCAGGAGCACGGTCTCGTCGTCATGTCTTACCGCCGCAGGGTTAAAAGTGGCATTAACCGTGTACGGCCAGTGTTTTGGAGTCAAAATCGGATTTCCTTTAAATCGCTTAAAGACCTCCTTGTGATGATCGCTGAACAACCGGAACACTCCTTTTGCTATGGTAAATAATATTAATTGCACTGTTGCCAATTTTCTGGTCGAGCCTTCCTCAGAAACAATTCGACACCCTTCCCGCTTTTCCTTCGGTGCCTGGCACGTCAACTTTGTCAACTTGATTGAAAATTCTGATTATGGCGCCTGGCCCGGCAACTTTGTCAACTTTTTTTGAATTAAAAGAAGAAAGCTTTGACCAGGCGGAAGTTTTCCTGCACCCGCTCTTTTCCGGCCACCATGCCCATGTGGCCGGGCAGGAGCAGTTCCACGGGGTCTAGCTGTGCCAGCTTGTCAATGCTGGCTTTCAGCTCTTCCAGGCTGCCGCCGGGGAGGTCGTGCCGGCCGATGCTGCTCCTGAAAACGGTATCCCCGGAGAAGAGGACTCCCGGCTCGGGCAGGTAAAAACAGACGGCGCCCGGGGAGTGCCCGGGGGTATGGATCACTTTTAAAGACAGGGCTTTTTCCCGGCCCGCCAGCAGCTCCCCCTCCTGCAGGTAGAAGTCGGGGGCCAGGGAGGCGTCTCCTTCTTCTACCCCCCTGGACTGCAGGTAGTCCGCCGCCGCTTGGAGAAAAGGCTCCTCCAGCTCATGAATGGCCATCAAGGCGTCGCCGGCTTTGCGCACCAGCCCCGCCCCCTGGCTGTGATCGGGATGGCCGTGGGTGCATAGAATAAGGTCGATATCCTCAAAATTAAACCCGTCCCGGTTCAGCTCGCGGGCCAGCATCTGCAGGCAGTTTTCCCCAAATTCGTTGAATACGTGGCCGGGATCGATGAGAATATTCTTCTCTCCGGCAATCAGGTAGCTGTTGCAATTATTCCCCCGTCCCCGCCAGAAGTACCCGTATATCTGATCCGCTATTTTCATCTTACTCCTCCCTTGGCCGTGATTGTCTCCCACCCAGAGATATGATATCATAATTTGCGGGGTGATCCACAGCATGGATAAAATCAAGTCCTCCCTGGAGCTGGCCATGGAGAGGACCGCCAACCTTTCCAAGCCGGATCCGTCGGCAAAGCACGAGCAGTACCTGCAAGCGGCCAGAACGCTGGCCCGGGCGTACCTGGAGGGCCGCGCCAACCTGGAGCGCATCCTGGAAAGCGTGAGCCGCTACCCCCGGGAAGCCCAGTCCGGGGCGGTCCGCTCTTTCCTGGAAGAACTGCTGAAGGGGGCCGCGCCGGACAACTGCTACCGGCTGGCGGAAGCCTTTCGCCGGATGCAGGAGACATACGGTCTGGGACCCGGTCCCGAGTTGCTCCTGGATTTTAACCGCCGCTACCGGGAGCAGCTGAAGGCGGAGCGGGCCAGGCTCCTCCAAGACCGCGCCGCGCTCCTGGCCACCCTGCGGGAAGCCGGAATATCAGGCTCCGCCGTGGCCGGGGTCAACCTGGACCGCCACCCTCTCTGGAAAGAAACCCTTCGCCGGCTGCACGAAAAACTATCCACAGAGCTGGAAGAGCTGAAAGCCAAGCTGCACCAGAGCCTACAGGAGAAATCTCCCTAGCGCCATCAGGGCCATCCCGGATACAACGGTAGCAAAAAGATTGCGCGTTAAAAAAGCCACCAGAAACACCGGCAGGGAGATCCATAGGCCGGGGTTTTCAGCCAGGCCGGTCTCCAGGTGGCCTTCGGGGGCAAACAGAGCCGGCGCCAGGAGGGCGGCCAGCACGGCCACGGGTATGGAGGCCAGCCAGCGCTCCAGGAGGCGCGGCAGCCGGACCCGGGATAGGAAAAGGGCCGGGAGCACCCGGGGCAGGTAGGTAACCAGGGCCATCAGCAGGATGACCGGCAGCAGTCCTTCCATCTTCATTCCTCGCTCCTCTCCGGAAAAAGAAAGAGTCCCGCCGTGGAGGCGGCCACGGTGGCCAGGATAATATGCCAGTGTCCCAGTCCCGCCAAAAAGAAGAACAGCGAAAAACCGGCGGCCAGGAGAGCAATAAGGCCCCGGCGGAGGTCCTGAAGCTGCAGGACCAGCAAAGCAATGAACATGGCCGGCAGGGCGTAGTCCAGGCCCAGGACGGCGGTGTCCAGGGTCAAGCCGTGTCCCACCCAAGCCCCCAAGAAGGAGCTGGCAATCCAGGCCAGGTGCGCGGAAACGTTGACGGCAAACAGAGAGACGGTGGAGGGAACGCCCCGGCTCCGAAATACCGTGCTGTGTACGGCAAAGGTCTCGTCCGTCAGCTGGAAGCAGAAAAGAGCCTGCTGCCAGCTTTTTAAACGGGACAGGAAGGGCGCCAGGGAGGCGCTCATCAGCAGGTGGCGCAGGTTGATGAGAAAAACGGTAATCACCAGGGTAGCCGCTCCGGCGGCACTCCCCAGCAGTTGAACTGCAACCAGCTGCGCCGAACCGGCGAAGACCAGTACAGACATGGCCGTGGCCTCTCCCGGGCTGATCCCCGCCGACGAAGCCAGGACCCCGAAGGCAAAGCCGATGGGTAGATAGCCCAGCATGATGGGTGCCCCCCGGGCCAGCCCCTGCCAAAAATCTGCTCGTGGTACGCTGATGACGAAAACCCCCTAAACCATAATTGAATTGCAGCCGTTACTGCGGCAAATACTATCTCCTCCGGAAGCCGAAACCCCGGGGAAAACCCGGGAATAACGGAAAACGCCCCCGCTCCTCCGTCTTCGTCTCTGCGGGCTTGCTCTCTCCCCGGCAACTATTTTCCCCGCCAGGGAGCCAATTTCCTCTCCTCTTCCCCGCCTAGTGACTTTCGGTGCCAGGCACGTCAACTTTGTCAACTTTGAGTGAGCCGGGGGGACGCTGATTTTGGCTCAACCTGGCCCCGCCTGGTCAGCATGTCCCGCTATGGCTTGCATATGGGATGAGTCTAAGGGGACGTCCCCCCAATGATGTCAGCAGAACCGTTCTCCCGATAATGTAATGACATATATCACAAAAACCGTCCCTCCGATATCCGATATAGGTAATGACATATATTCAGAAAAACCGTCCCACCCATATATCTGGAGAAAAAATTGGCGGCAGAAGAATGATCCCCCTTCCGGAGGGGAAGAGTAATAGGTGAGGAAGGGGGTGAACACCTTGGAACATATTCGCCCGCTAATTATCAAGTATATCTACCTGGCTGCCATAACCATTATCTTCTTCACCTACCTGCTGGTACCTTCAGTACCTCTGTCCAGTTCCCTGGTCATCGCTCTGTTTGCCACCCTGGTCCTCTACTTCGTCGGCGACCTCTTTCTGCAGCCCCGCTTCGGATCCGTTGCCGCGGCCATCGGCAACTTTATCCTGGCGGCCATTGTGTACAGCCTTGCCAGCGCCTTCGTCCAGGAGCCCCTTACCGCTGGCGCGGTGCTGGCCGCCGCCGCCGTGGTGGGAGTGGTGGAGTGGGCCTACTACCGCTACGCCCGGGAAATGATGGTCCCCGCCGCCGCAGGAGAAGCAGACCGGGCCGAGCCGGCGGCAGAGATGGCTCTCGAAGAAGAAAGTGGAGAGGAGAATCCCGAGCATCAGCAATAGCCCTTTTGTCTACGCGCTCATGGAGTTATATAGGAAAAGCCAAGCGGCCGCATCGGGAATGCGGCTGCTTTATTCAGGTCAAGAACTGCAGGAGAGTGAAGCCTTTGAAGACAGACCAACAAAATATTCTTCACCTTCCCGGCCTTGAAGAGGCTAACCACGAAGAGGCCCGGCCGGTCCTCCCCTCCACCTCCCTGAGGCGGTTCCTTACCGCCGTGCTGCCCCAGGTTTCCCGAGAGCTGAAGCGCTGGCACAGGCAGCTGGAGGGCTGCAGCGACTGGACGCTGCTGGTGCAGGCCACCTCCAGCCTGCAGCACAAGCGCTTCCACGCCCAGGGGGGAAGCTTCTATGCCCTCTACAACCCCCTTTATGCGAAAACCCTGGTCCCCCTGATCGTGGCGGTGCAAACCATCAGCGACTACCTGGACAATCTCTGCGACCGGGGCGGCATCTACCACGAGGCGGCCTTTCGCTGCCTCCATCGCTCTTTCCTGGATGCCCTCTCCCTGGAGAGCAACGGGAACGGCGACTACTACACCTTCTATACAGCCCGCAACGACGGAGGCTACCTGCAAGCCCTGGTGGAGGAGAGCCGGCGCCGCCTGCAAGAGCTCCCCTCCTACCCCGCCGTCCAGGAGGAGGTTGTCCGGCTGGCCTCCCTTTACTGCGACCTCCAGGTCAACAAGCACCTGGACCCGGCCATACGCCTGGCCAGGCTTAAAAAATGGTTTAAGGAAAAGGCGTCCGTGTTCCACCCCTCCATCTACTGGTGGGAGTTCAGCGCCGCCTGCGGCTCAACCCTGGCCATCTTCGCCCTGATGGCCGCCGCCACCCGCCCCCGCACCGGGAAAAAAGAGGTCAAGGCCATCGTGGAGGCCTACTTCCCCTGGGTTTGCGGCCTCCACATCCTCCTGGACTATTTTATCGACCAGGCGGAAGACGCCCGGGAAGGAGACTTTAATTTTGTCGCCTGCTACCCTTCCCCGGAAGAGACCAGGCGCCGCCTGGCCCTTTTCCTCCAGCAGTCTCTAAAAAAAGTCTCCCGCCTCCCCCACCCCGGCTTTCACCGGGCCATCGTCCACGGCCTGCTGGCCGTCTACCTCTCCGACGGCAAGGTAAAGGCCCAGGGGCTGCAGCAGACCGCCCGCTTCCTGCTGAGCCAGGCGGGAGCGGAAGCCAGGACCATGTTCCGCCTCTGCCAGGTCCTGCGCAAGATCCGGCTTCTTTAGCGCTCCCCGCCTCCTCTCCTTTCCCCTTTGGAGAAAAATAAAACCACTTCGAGCCGGAGCGGCCAAAGTGGATTAGGAAACGGCGGTTATCGGATTGCGGCCGTATGGACGCATGTAGACGTATGTAAGAGATGATTATCTCTCTTAACCTCTTAATTTATCTTTAGAGATGGGGCTGGATCTTGTTGGCAATAACCCCCTTGGGCTGGACGCCCATCATCTTCTCCACTACTTCCCCGTTTTTAAAAAGGAGCAGGGTGGGAATGCTCATAATCCCGAAGCGCTGCGCCAGCTGGGAATTCTCGTCCACGTTAACCTTGGCCACTTTCAATTGATCCCCGTAGTCGGCCGCCAGCTCCTCCAGGACGGGAGCAATAACCTTGCAAGGATTGCACCAGGGAGCCCAAAAATCCACCAGGACCGGCAGGGTCTCCTGGATTACCTCCCGCTCGAACTGATCCTGGCCAATCTCCAAAACTTGGGACATCTCTTTCCTACCCCTTTCCGCAGTAAATAATAGCCCTTTAATCCCTATAATCTTCCAGGATGACTACTATGGGAGACGCCTTTATTGTACCTTAGAGCCGGTGGCCCGTCAACAATACTGCCTGCCTGGTTACGGCGAAGGCCGCTTCCGCCAGAAGGCGGCGCGCCTCCCCCTTTTTAAAAGGCAGCAGCGCCTCCAGGGCCGCCGCCCGAAAGCGGACCGCCCGGCGGTAGCAGTAATCCAGGGCCCCGCTCTCCGCTATGGCCTCCCGGAGTATCCTGGTCAACTTCCGGGGCAGGGGCTTGACCTTGCCGGCCTTATTAAGCAGGAAGCGGTAGCTGGCTTCCTGCTGCAGCAGCCTGATCAGCGGCAGGGTAACCACCCCTTGGGAGAGATCGCTGCCCGCCGGCTTGCCCAGGGCCGCGGAGGAGGCGGCGTAGTCCAGCAGGTCATCCATTAGTTGAAACTCTTGACCCAGGTGGGCCCCGTAGCGGCGCAAAGCCGCCAACTCCTCCGGGGAGGCGTTCATAACGCGCCCGCCGGCCTCGCAGCAGGCAGCCAGCAGCTGCCCGGTTTTCAGGTAATTTAAGCGGAAATATTCCTTCTCCGTCATCTGCCAGTCAAAGGCGTGCTTCATCTGCTCCAGCTCCCCCCGGCACATGGCCCGCACCGTCTCCGCCAGCAGGGGAAGCAGGCCGGGAACCCGCACCTTAACGGACAGCAGTTTAAAGGCCGCCGCCAGAAGGTAGTCCCCCGCCTGCACGGCGTTTCCTTCCCCCCAGCGGCGGTGAAGAGCGACCTGCCCCCGGCGCCGGGCGGCGCCGTCGATGATATCGTCGTGAACCAGGGAGGCGGTATGAATCAGCTCCACGGCAGCGGCGGCGTGCACCAGTTCGGCCCGCTCCCGGGCCGAAAATTTATCCTTGAACAAGCCCGCCGCCAGGATAAGCAGGCGGGGGCGGAGCATCTTGCCGGAACCCTGCGCCAGGTAGTCCAGCATGGCTTTTAACCGGCCGGAAGCCCCCTCCATGGACTTCTTTACGATCCCCTCTACCTGCTTAAGCTCGCGGGCATATTTCCCGCCGGCCAGTGTGGTCGCGGACATAAGCTGCTCCTTATTGAAAAACAGTAAAAAGAAAAAGTAAAAAGAAAAAGCCTGGCAAGACTGAAACTGCTTTTATTGTTTTTCCCCAAGCTCTCTTTTTCATTCCGGGGAAGAGAAGGAAACGGGCAAGTGCTCCCCCCTCCCAGTTTCTTTTTCCTCTCCCTACTTTTTGAGTCGGCGGCTGCCGCCATTCCGATACGGTGCTGATAACCGCAGGGGGATACGAGCTGCTGACCCAGGTTCCCCGTGCAGCCGGTTCTGCTCCCAATTATCCTGCTCCTTGGGCATAATTATGCCCGGGCCGTCGAAAGAACAGAGCGGCCCGGGCGGCGTTCTTCCAGAACCGGCCCCAGAAGCCGGCCATCCCGGCAAAACGGTATATCCCAAAACCCGGAATATTATCAATACTCGGCATTCGACGGGGATTTCCCGCCATGACAAGAGAGCGCCCTGAACCCCAGGCGCCTGCTTGACGCGCAGGAGGCCAGAGGTTCGAGTTTCCCGCGACGACAAGAGGCAACCTGAACCCCAGGGGCCGGAAAACGGCAGGAGCGCTCGCCCGCCCGCCCAGTGAAACAAGGGCATCGGGACGCCAAGGTCGATGCCTGATGATGCCCATGGGCAGGGCAGCCCTGCCGCTCAGTGGAAAACCAGGGCGTCGGGACCCCGGTCCAGCTTGACGGTACTCCCCGGCACGATCTCTCCCTGGACAATTTTCCGGGACAAGGGCGTCTCTACCTCCTGCTGGATCAGGCGGCGCAGGGGCCGGGCCCCGTAGGCGGGGTCGTATCCCTTTTCCGCCAGGTAGCTCAATACTTCGTCGGTCCATTCCAGGGCAAAGCCGGCGGTCTTCCGCAGCCGCTCCCCCAGGTTCCGCAGCATCAGCCCGGCGATCTCCTTCAACTGCTCCCTCTCCAGGGCCCGGAAGACGATGATTTCATCCACCCGGTTGAGGAACTCCGGCCGGAAATGCTGCCGCAGCAGCCGCAGCACCCTTTCTTCCATGGCCTTGTAGTCGCCGCCCCCCCGTTCCTGGAAAGCCAGGATCTCCTGGCTGCCGATGTTGGAGGTCATGATCAGGATGGTATTCTTGAAGTCCACCAGCCGCCCCTTGCCGTCGGTGAGGCGGCCGTCCTCCAGGATCTGCAGCAAGGTGTTGAAGACTTCGGGGTGGGCCTTCTCGATTTCGTCGAACAGCACCACGGTGTACGGCTTGCGCCGGACGGCCTCGGTGAGCTGGCCCCCCTCCTCGTAGCCCACGTAGCCGGGGGGCGCCCCAATGAGCCGGGCCACGGAATGCTTCTCCATGTATTCCGACATGTCCAGCCGGACCATGTTGCGCTCATCGTCGAAGATGGCTTCCGCCAGGGCGCGGCAGAGCTCCGTCTTCCCCACGCCGGTAGGGCCCAGGAAGATGAAGCTGCCCACGGGGCGGTTGGGGTCCTTGATCCCGCTGCGAGCGCGGATTACCGCGTCGGCCACGGCCTTTACCGCTTCCTCCTGGCCCACCACCCGGCGGTGGAGTATCTCCTCCAGCCGCACCAGCTTCTCCTTCTCTCCTTCCACCAGCCGGCTTACCGGGATCCCTGTCCAGCGGCTGACCACGCTGGCGATCTCCTCCTCGGTAACCTCTTCCCTAAGCAGCGCCTCGTGCTTCTGCTTCCCGGCCAGCTTCTCCTCCTCTTCTTTCAGCTGCCGCTCCAGCTCGCCCAGGCGGCCGTATTTCAGCTCGGCGACGCGGTTCAGGTCGTACTCCCGCTCCGCTTTCTCGATTTCGTGGCGCACCTCTTCCAAGGTCCGCTTTAACTCCCGCACCCGCCCGATGGACTCCTTCTCCGCCTGCCACTGGGCTTGCATGACCTTGAGCTCGCTGCGCAGGTCCGCCAGCTCTTTTTGCAGCTTCTCCAGGCGCTCCTTCGAAGCCGGGTCGCTCTCCTTTTTCAAGGCCGCCTCTTCGATCTCCAGCTGCATCACCTTGCGGTTTATCTCGTCCAGAGCGGCGGGCATGCTGTCGATCTGGGTGCGCAGCCGGGCCGAGGCCTCGTCGATGAGGTCGATGGCCTTGTCGGGGAGGAAGCGGTCGGTAATATAGCGATCCGAGAGCACCGCCGCGGCAATAAGGGCCGCGTCCTGGATGCGCACGCCGTGGTGCACCTCGTAGCGCTCCTTTAGCCCGCGCAGGATGGAGATGGTATCCTCCACCGAGGGTTGGTCGATGAGCACCGGCTGGAAGCGCCGCTCCAGGGCGGCGTCCTTTTCGATGTAGCGGCGGTACTCGTCGGTGGTGGTGGCGCCGATGGCCCGCAGCTCGCCCCGGGCCAGGGCCGGCTTCAGCAGGTTGCCGGCGTCCATGGCCCCTTCCGCCGCTCCCGCGCCCACCACCGAGTGCAGCTCGTCGATGAAGAGAATTACTCGCCCGGAGGATTCCTGTACCTCCTTCAGCACCGCCTTGAGCCGCTCCTCGAACTCGCCCCGGTACTTGGCCCCTGCCAGCAGGGCGCCCATGTCCAGGGCGATTACCTGCTTGTTCTTCAAGCCCTCGGGGACGTCGCCGGCCACGATCCGCCGGGCCAGCCCTTCCACAATGGCCGTCTTCCCCACCCCGGGATCGCCGATCAGGACCGGGTTGTTCTTGGTCCGGCGGGAGAGGATCTCCATCACCCGCCGGATCTCCTCATCCCGCCCGATGACCGGGTCCAGCTTCCCTTCCCGGGCCAGGGCGGTCAGGTCCCGCCCGTAGCGCTGCAGGGCCTCGAAGGTCCCCTCGGGATTATCGCTGGTAATGCGCTGGGAGCCGCGCACCGCCCGCATCGCCAGCAGCAGCTTGTCCCGCTCCAGCCCCAGGCGCTGGAACAGCTGCTTCAGGTCCGGCTCCCCCTCCTCCGCCAGGGCCAGGAGGAGATGCTCCACGCTGATGTAGTCATCCTTGAGGGCTTGCGCCTCCCGCTCCGCCCGGCTCAGCACCCGGGCCAGGGAGGTGCTCATCTGCAGGAGGCCCTGGTAGCCGTAAACTTTGGGTATTTTATTGAGCAGTTCCTGCAGTTCCGTCCGGAACAGCTCCGGGTTCACCCCGGCCTGCTGGAGCAGGCGGGGGGCAATCCCCTCCTTCTGGTCCAGAAGCGCCGCCATCAGGTGGTTCGGCCCCACGACCTGGTGGTGGCTGTCCACGGCGATCTGCTGGGCCGCCGCCAGCGCCTCCCGCGATTTTATGGTGAACCTGTTCAGATCCATCCTTGCTGCACCTGCCTCGCTCTTGGAAGTCAATTATTTCTATCAGTAAAATTATATCGCGATCCCGCCATTTTTTCAGCAGCAATCCGCATTAATAAAGGAATGCCGGCTCCCCCGGCCGGGAGAACACTTCTTTCCTTCGCTGCTTCCGTGCTTCCCTGGCGGGTATGCCGGCGATCCTATTTCTCGTATACTGTCAACAAGGGAGGTCCCGCTTGGGACAGCTGGGCGGTGGACTGCCGTCCGATAACGGACCGTTCAACCATCTCGCTGCCATGAGGCGGCATTTCTTTCCCCAGCGCCTTTAGCCCGGCTTCCTTTATGTGCTCCAGGCGCCCAAGCGCCGCTTTTAGGCAAACAGCCTTTTTCGTAAAGTATTTTTCATTATAGACCTTTGCTGGCAAACTCTTTCCTGCAAGCCTATTTCCGTTAGATTTTCTGTTTCGACTTTTTCCTTAAAGACTTTTTCTCTTCACGGCACTGCCCGGCACGGCACCCGACGCCGGGCCTGCTGTCAGGCAGGGCGGGCACTGTCGACGCCCGTCCGGACATCGTACCCCAGCATGAATAAGGCGGACTGCAGGGCGGTCAGGCGCTTGTTCAGCAGAGGCTCCTGGGGCAGCTCCTTGAAACGCGAGCCGGTGCTGTCGGCCACCGCTTTCAGCAGCCAGCTGGCCTTGATATTGTCGTTTAAATGCCGCCAGCGGTCGCCGGTGAACTCGGGGAATCTGTAGGGGCCGTCGCTGGGGTCCCGGCGATGATACTTGGAAGAACCCGGCTTATCCCCCCGGTCCCGGCCGAAAGAGAAGCGCAGGCTGTCGGGTACCGCCTCCAGGCCTTTCTCTTCACAGAAGCGGCGCACCAAAAATCCCATGGCCGCCCCCACCCGGCCGTCATACATGATCAGGTCGTCTACCAGCAGAAAATGGAGCTTGGTAAACCCGGCGTTGGAGCGGATATCGTAATGGTCCCCCAGGGTCACTTTCGCTAAATCCAGGCGGTGGCTGACATCCCGGAAATAGGAACAGATCCTGGGCCCCATCTCCAGAATCCGCTCCCGGTTTTTGGGCAGGGCACCGCCCCATTCCAGCGCCGCCAGGGCACATTGCTGCGTGGCAGCCACATCTCCTTCCCCGACGCTGCGCCGGAAAGCTTCCGCCAGACGCGTCAGAAAAGCAAAAGTCTCTTCAAATCCCTCTCCCGAAACCTTCTCCCCGCTGACGGGGTCGATTAAACTAAAAGGCCACCAGTACGCTTGAAAAGCCTCGTACAGGCAGCCGCATCGCCACTCTTTTCCCGCTTTCTCCAGGTAGAAACTGTGTTCAAAAGTGCCCGGCTTATCCAGCTTCGTTTCCAGCCACTGGATAAACTCGGGCACATAGCCGCTTTCGAGAAACTCATCCCTTTTCAATTTAGATCATCCTTTCACCTGTTCTCATTTTCCCACCATCCATTGATCCAATCCGGCAGCATCTGTTTGGTTAATTCTACACTAGGCCCCCGTCCCCTTTTTTTAATACAAATTATTATCCCCTGGGGGTCAGGTCTTGAATTTTGAATTTTTGACCCATATCCCCTGGGGGTCAGGTCTTGAATTTTGAATTTTTGACCCAGGTATAGAATCAGGTCTTGAATTATAAACTTTTTCTAAATTCAAGACCTGACCCTCCTAATTTGCAAGACCTGACCCTCCTAATTTGCTCTGCCCCCTATTTTTACTAAATTCAAGACCTGACACCTGCTTTTAAAAAAATTCAGCATGCAATTTGGTTCACTTTAGATCGGGCCTTGGGTCAGCTTTAAATATTGCTGGGGGTCAAGTCTTGAGATATAAGCTTTTAACCATAAATCCAGCAAAACAAAAGCTAACTTTTTACGAAGTCGCTGAATTGGTTAACATTAGTCGTCAATATATCCAGCAAAAAAAGCCAACTTTTTACCGCTGGAAAGCAGGGCCTAATCAACAATTTTCACATTTCAAGACCTGACCCTTTTTTGCCCAAAATTCACATTTCAAGACCTGACCCCTTTTCTATCGGGCGCCCACGCCGCCGCCTCCGCCGCCCCCTCCGCCTCCTGAGAAGCCGCCGCCCTTGCCGGAGCCGGAAGAAGTTGAGCTAAAGGCGCTGCGGAAAGACTGCTGCATCACCGAAGTGAGGTCGTTGAACCCTCCGGCAGCGGAGAGCAGTCCCATGCGGTGCCAGGCCGTGCCGGCCAGGTAGCTTTTATCCTTAAGCTGGGGATAAACCACCTCCAGCTGCTTCATTACCTGTTTGGCTACGCCCAGGGCAACGGCATAAACCAGGTAATGTTCCCAAATCTCCAGGGCCGGGATGGTGGAGCGATCCAGCTCGGAAAAGTGCAAGAGAAACCGCTTGAAGGCTTTCCACTTGGCGTAATGATCCGCCCCGGTAGGGGTAAGATTCTTGAGCATCGCCATCAGAATCAGAAGCAAGAACCCTGTAAAGATAATCACAAAGCCGGTAATGGCCATAAACTCTTTCATGATCAAAATAAACCCGACGACAATCAGAGCCAGGCTGATGATGATCCCGGACCAAATCGTAGGGCCGAAAAGGCCCAGCTTTTCCACCAGCGCCTTGATCTCATCGCCCCATCTCTTGTAAAAAATAGCCGTGCTGACGCGGCTGCGTTTGGCGTACCCTTCGATTTCGCTAAAGGCAACGCCCTCCCCGCCTTGCCGCGCCACCTCTTTAAAAATGAAATTGTACAGCGCTGACTCGTGGGGCGCCAGTTGATCGCGGCCTTCCTCGGGATAAGCCCGGTAGTCAGTGTGGGAGCGCTTGAAGACAAGCCCCTTTTCTTCCTGGTACTCCTCCAGGCGCAGGTGCCCCCGCCGCGCCAAGTCCAGCATGGTTGCCGTTATGTCTTCCGGGGCGGTGCGCCCCATACGGAAAAAGTAGCCGGCTTCCGCCGGCGAATAATCCCCCGGCAGCTCCCGGTAGTAGTCTCCCCGAAAAGCCTGGGGATGGTTGAGCGCTTTGCGCCGCAGCAGCAGGTAGAAAACAATGGCCGCCGCCAAGATCCCAAAGCCGGCCCAAACATTGACCCGGTCCAGCAGGCGCTGCCGGTTGGCGCGGTCGGCCCATTCCTCCTCCTGGGCCAGGATCCCGGGAAGCCCTTCTTTGCCGGAGAGGTTGGTGCACTGCGGAACCAGCTGCTTCGGGAAAGCCACTCTTCCTTCCAGGAAAGTGCGCGGGGGCAGGCCTTCAATATCCCAAACCACCCGGTTAGGTCCTTCTATGGAGACCTCTCCGTGAAGGGGCCCGTGCCCCCAGGCGCGCAGGCCCTCGGCGGCGGCGCCTTCGGGCAGGGTTAAAACAACCCTGGCCCGGTCCGTGCGCACCTCGGATTCGCCCCCGATAAACTGGTAATTCAACTCGGCCACATCCTGGTGGACCAATACCGCATTCTCCACCGTATAGGAAATGGTAAAGGTGCGCTCTTCATTGAACGCTTCAAAGCTCCAGTCAATGTAGATGCGGTCGGGGCGCTCCTCCACGTAGAAGATACCCGGGATGTCTTGCGTCCCGGGAGCCTCCTGCCGGTAAGCCTCCCCCTGCTCGCTAACCTGCACGTCTTTGATGGAGGCGTTGTCCTTCAAATAAATGTACTGCCAGGCGCCCCGGTAGCGCCCTTTAAAGCTGAAGGTGCGCTCTTCCACTACGGTCATGGAGCCGTCGGGATGGACCTCCGCTTCGATTAGCACCCGGGGGAAATAATATGAGCGGTCTCCATCGGCGCAAGCCGGCGCGGGAAGCTGCGCCAGGAAAAACAGCAGCAAACCTAAGCAGAGCAGGACCTTAAAAGGAAACCCGCCGCGCCAACCAATCAGTCTGCTGTTATATTGTTTTTCTTTTTGCATGTTTCACCTAAAATTCGACCTTTACCGGCCGGCGGGCTTCCGCTTCCTCGGCCAGGTCAAAGTAATCCTCCTGGTGAAAGCCGAACATGCCGGCCACCAAAACCGTGGGGAACTTCTGAATGGCCGTATTATACTTCAGAACGGTATCGTTGTAGAACTGACGGGAAAAAGCAATCTTGCTCTCGGTGTTGGACAGCTCTTCCTGGAGCTGCAGGAAGTTGGTGTTGGCCTTGAGCTCGGGGTAGCTTTCGGCCAGGGCAAATAGCTGCCGCAAGGCCCCGGTAAGGGCATTTTCCGCCCCGGCCTGCTCTTGAACATTTTTCGCGTTCATGGCCATGCTCCGGGCCTCGGTAACCCGCTCCAGGGTCTCTTTCTCATGCGCGGCGTATCCTTTCACCGTGGCTACCAGGTTCGGAATCAGGTCATAGCGCCTCTTCAACTGCACCTCGATCTGCGCCCAGGCATTTTTCAATCTCTGCCGCAGGGTTACCAGCCGGTTGTAGATAACCACCAGCATTACCAGGATTAGAAGAACAATGCCGCCTATTATCCAGCCCATACGTTTTGCCTCCTTGCTTTTACTTTTAGGGGTCTTTAGAGGGTCAGGTCTTGAAATATAAGCTAAGAAGCTAAGGGGTCAGGTCTTGAATTATAGTTTTTTCATAAATCCATAAACAAAACCCAAGCAATCCAACTCCTTCTTATTTGTCAACAAATCTGATCTTATATTTCAAGACCTGACCCCCTGTTCCGCTTTTTATATTACAAATATACTACAAATACTGCCGCGAAAAATACAAAAAAATACTCAAAGTAAAAAAAGGGCTGCCTTTTTAGGCAACCCCTCCCCCTTGCTAGGAGCGGCACTGTTCAAAAAGACCGATTAAGGCAATGCGGTCCAGGTTGGGCTGGATAACTGGGAAAGCCAACTCCGCCGTAACGATGATGTCCTGGAAGGGAGCAAACTGTTCGCCGGGGCCGAAGACGATGGCTCCAACCCAAACCCCCGGCTCGATTACCACGGGCGCCGTCTGCAGCAGTTGAAACGGTATTGGGGATTGCGGGGGACGGCGAATCCAGGCCACATAGATGCTGCCGCCCAGCACTTGCGGCGGAGGCAGCCCGATGGCGGCCACCAGTACATTTCCAGGACTTTGCGGAACCTGGAACACCCGGGCCACGCCGCCGGCTTCCGCATCGGGCAGCACCGGCACGTTGGCCGTCCTGAACAGCAGCAGGCAGCATTCTACAATGGGTATGGGGACAGGGATGCAAATTTGCTGCCCGGGAAAAATCAAGTCTGGATTGGTTATCTGCGGGTTGGCGGCAATTAAACTGTTTAAGGGAACGTTGAAGCGCCCGGCAATGCCAAAAAGAGTATCTCCCCTTTGCACCGCGTAAATAAAGCCAGAGCACACCGGCGGCGGAGGGGGAATCGCTTGGGACAAATTTATCTCCTCCTCAAAAATGTCTAGTGCATTATATGCCGGCGGGGCGTCTCTGCTACAATCTTCATGCGGCAAGATCTCCTTCCCTTCTTCAACGGTTAAATCCATAAGCTGTTATTGGAATATGTGTCTCAACCGCATGCAATATTCTTTATGAAATTGTTTGCATATGAGTTGTAACTCTAGTCCTTGCAGCTGAATATGATGGAAAGTAGTATAGCACTTTTTTAAATCAAATCAGCCGGAATCTATCGATCTTTAGGATAATAGATGCCGGACTACTACTGACTATTACTAAGGAGGGAACATTTATGGATCTGGAAAATCAAGGGCTGGAGGAATACTCTGACTTTAAGGATCGGAATAAAATTACCAACGGCCGCCTGCAGGAAATCCGCTTTTTGGGTAACCATCATGAAAGAACATGCCCAGTTCATTGCCTTAGGCTTGCCCTGTGATCAAACCGCTTTAATTGCCGAAGCGGAATCTTTCGTCAAGCAGTTTGGGGCATTGGAGGAAAAAGTAAAAAAGGCCAAAGTTATTGACCCCGAGCTGCTGAGAAAGATCATCGCCGCTGTAAAAGCGCTGATCGCCTTCCAGCGCGGAGTGCTGCTGCTGCTTATCCAGTGCAAGGTGCGGGCTTCGATCTTCCCGCTGTTTGTGGATCATATCACTCGCGAGGCCGTCCACTTCCTGGAGCTTCTTGAGAAACCGCTGCAACCTTTAAGCACGATCCAAGAGATCTTGGAGAGAGCAGCATTCTGGCTCCGCCAGATGAAAGAGCATATCGAGTTTATAATCCACCTGCTGGATCCTTCTGAGCGCTCATTGATCACCCAGGCGGAAGCGCTGCTGGAGGTATTTCGCAACTTGCTGGAGACAGCCCGCGATCTGGAGTCCATGTCCGAATCGGATCCCCGGTTCTTCAACGCCGCAGTCCGCTTTATTTTCGAAGTTAACGACAGGACCAACGAGCTGCGGGACTTCAAGGCCACCGCCCACGAGCTGGTTGTCCTCTGCCGGGTGCTAAGTACAATTCCGGATCCTCTTCTGACGGACCACGTCCGCCGGGAAGCAGACAAGTTTCTTAAGGAACTGGAGGAGTTCAAGTCCGTAACCAATGTCTGCAAATCGCTGCAGGCATCCCAGTAGCCATGGGCGCCAGTATCCCATGGAGTAATCCGTGGGAAGGGAGCTGCCTCCTTGGGAGTCAACAACGGTGGCATAATAAATCCTGGGGCGGCAGCCCCTTCAACTTTCCAGCACTAGTTACGGGTTTGCGGGCGCGGAGGATAGCAGAAGCGCTGCCACTGCCGGCGCTTGCCGGCGCTCCCCCCTAACCCTCGTGGCCTGTGACCCAGAAGAGCAGTGGCCTGTTGACCCAGGAGAGCAGGAGAAGCTCGACAGGCTGCTCTTAAAGGCGGATTTAGCGATTTTATCTCTGTTATGGGATATAGGAAAAAGGGGGTCAAAACAAGAGAGAGAGAAATAATGAGGGGTCAGGTCTTGACTTTGGCCAGAAACCTTAATATTCAAGACCTGGCCCCTTACCTTATTTTTCTTTTTTTTCTATGCCCCTTTAATATCCAATATTTCAAAGGCCTAATCTCTTATTCCTTTATATTTCCCCTATTTCCATAATTATCCTTCTATGCCTGCATGTTTCAGGCCCTATCCCTAATTTCTTATTACATGACGGCAATATAAAAATAACAGTACTCCTGATATATTTATACCGTGAATACATCATTGGGACCGAACCCTGACTGACATAGAATTTAAAAAGGCCGGGTCTTGGCTGCAAAAAATGTATTTCGAGACCCGGCCCTATTCGTCCCTGCTTAATACCGGCAATATATCATCGGAACCGTCCCCCTGATATATGGAACCATCCCCCTTGTATACTATCCGTTTTACGACGGCGGCGCCGCAGGAAGGCCGGTCTGCGCCACCGCCATCTAACCACGCCAAACAGGCCGAGCAAAATAACGGCGGGCAAAGCGCGCCTTATCCAGGGGGAGGGGGCATAGGCCCGCACGTCGCTGCCGCTCAGGAGCTTCGTTTTAAACAAGACCTTGCCGTCCAGGGTATAAGTGGCCAGGCCGATCACGTCTCCTTCCTCCAGGGGAGCTTGCAGCGCCTCTCCGGACTCGGACAGCAGGCTGCTTTCCCAGGCAACGGTTTTTTTGATCCGCGGGATATCTTCCACAGGCAGTACCTCGCTGAAGCCGGCGGCGGCCAGGGCCGGCACCTTCTCCTCTTCATCTTTAGCCTGCCCCGTCAGATCGGCTACGGCCACGACCTCTCCCTTCTCCACCAGGCGGTGGAGCCGGAAGTGGTCAAAACCGTAATCAAAGAGGGAGGCGGCCTCCTGGCAGCGGCTCCTCGTTGTGCTGTTCATCAGGACAACAATCAGTTCCAGGTCCTTGTCCACTGCCGTAGCCACCAGGGTCGCGCCGGCCTCGGGAGTATAGCCGGTTTTTAACCCCGTAGCCCGGGGATAATACTGGGGCAGATCCGGGTGCAGCAGCCAGTTGGTGTTGACCCATTCCAGGGTAATCGGTTCGCCGTTGCGCATTATGGTTGCCTGATGAGACCTGGTCCCGGCCGCTTCTCGGAGCAATTCTTTATTTAGCGCCTCCCGGGCGATCAGGGCAAGATCGAAGGCGGTAGTATAGTGATCGGGATCGTGATAGCCGTCGGGATTGGCAAAATGAGTGTTCACGGCGCCCAGCTTCCGGGCCCGGTCGTTCATCATCCCGGCAAAATATTCCAGGGCTTCCCGAACCGGCAGCTCCGGCTGCCCGGAAGCCTTCCTGGCGACATAAACCGCAGCGGCGTAAGCGGCTTCGTTTCCCGAGGGCAGCAACATGGCGTAGAGCAAATCCCTAACCCTGATGCGGTCACCTAAGGTTATGCCGGAGGTACTGCTGTCCGGTCCGACCATAAAAACTTCTTCCCCGGCAGTAACCGTCTCTTCCGGCGCGGCATGTTCCAGGAGCAGCAGTGCCGTCATGACCTTGGTAGTGCTCGCGGGGAAGAAGCGCTTCTGGGAGTTTTTCTCATAGAGAACTTTCCCCCCGGGTTCCGCCATCAAGACTGCCCCTTCTGCATTTTGCAATCCCGGATTTTCCAAAGCCTGGGCCACTGGGGTGAAGAACAACAATAGGGCAACAAAAATTAACACCGGCAACGACAGCCTCTGCAGTGTAAATCCCTCCAGGCTCCTCTATTATATATCACGGAGACGGTTCTTTTGATATATTTATACCACATATATATCACAGGGACGGTTCTTCTGATCTATCTATTGTTAATCCGGAAAACAATACTGCACCGAAACCCATATTCGTCTCTTATTATAGCAAAGTATGAAGCGAAGGAACGCTCTTTTTTTATTTTCTATATTCTATGTTGTTGAAACATGGCAAAATATGTCAATATGAGGGAGGAGGAGCTATCTTAAAGGTGCCGCCCACCTGATATATTTAAATTATTAATCACCAATCGCCCAAGTAATCGTAATCGCTTTTAATTATTAGCCCTCCGTGCGGAATCATAGCCTGAACTGGGCAAAGATTCCTCTTCCAGACTATAGCAACGAAAACCTGGTACTACTCTAAGATCTGCCCCTCTATAATAAAAAAGCTTATATTTCATGACTTAACCCCCTGTTTAACCCAAGACCTGACCATCGTCACGTAAAATACTCTCTTTAGGCCAAATCAGGTATATACTTTTTATGCAGACTTATGGTAATTTAAAGCTGCCGAAGACATAATCACTCTCAGAAAAGCCAAGGGAAAGTCCTCCCGATACATGGAGCGTAAAAAGTGACGGAGAATATAAGCAGCCTGGAAGCCTTGCAAAGAATGTGCAAAGAATGCCGGAACTGCTGCCTGGCCATGTCCAGGCAGTCGGTGGTCTTTGGTGAGGGAAACCCCGCCGCGAAAATCTTCCTCCTGGGGGAAGCACCGGGGGCTCAGGAGGATGCATACGGCAGACCATTCGTGGGACGGGCCGGCGAAGTCCTGGATCGGCTGCTGGACGCAGCAGGCTTGACGCGGCAGGATGTTTTCATCACCGGTTCGGTGAAATGCCGGCCGCCCAAAAACCGCAACCCCTATCGCAGCGAGCTGGCTGCCTGCCGGCCCTGGCTGGAAAAACAGCTGGCGCTGATTAAGCCCCAGGTTGTGGTCTGCCTGGGGTTGGTGGCGGTGCAAAACATCCTTGAACCGAAAGCGAAGCTGGCCGAAGTGAGGGGGCGCTGGTTTGAGGGCCCCGGCTACCGAATCTACCCCACCTACCACCCGGCGGCGGTGCTGCGGGGCAC
>LFRM01179948.1_pt1 | contig 34890 bp, 28 predicted proteins | sample 618341 | NCBI WGS metagenome assembly LFRM01 (sample SAMN03654438, study PRJNA283298) | anaerobic digester metagenome | isolation source: pool of bioreactors CSTR01a, CSTR02a, and CSTR03a thermophilic anaerobic... | place: Denmark: Kgs. Lyngby | collected 2014-05-21 | reverse complement strand
CCCGCCTGGAGTCAGTGAGCGGTAAGATACGGGGTGTGGTAGGTTCGGAATTTCTCACTGAGGCCATGGAAGAGATATCCCTGCACATTGCCCGTTTGACCGGGGAACTGCAGGAGGAAATAATGCAGGCCCGCATGTTTCCGATCGACCAGGTTTTCAACCGTTTTCCGCGAATGGTGCGGGATCTGTCCCACAAATTTAACAGGGACATAAACTTTATTATCGAAGGTCGGGAGACGGAACTGGACCGTACTGTAATTGAGGAGATTGGTGACCCGCTCATTCACCTGCTGCGCAATTCCATTGACCACGGTATTGAACCGCCGGAGGAAAGGGTGGCCCTGGGTAAGCAGGCTCAAGGTACCATCAGGCTTACTGCTGCTCACCAGGAGAACCAGATAGTAATTACCGTTGAGGATGACGGAAGAGGTATGGATCCCCAGGCGATCAAGGAAAAAGCAGTGAACAAAGAGTTGATCAGCCAGCAGGCTGCCGATAAGATGTCGGACCAGGAGGCATTGAACCTCATTTTCCTGCCCGGCTTTTCAACGGCCCAGCAGGTTACTGACATTTCCGGACGTGGTGTGGGTATGGATATTGTCCGCACCCATATTGAAAAAATTAACGGGATTATTGAAATCCATTCGAAAAAAGGTGCCGGTACAAAGTTTACCATCAAGCTCCCCCTGACCCTGGCCATCAGCAGATCTCTGTTGATCAAACAGGGGGGCCGGATTTTTGCCCTGCCCCTGGCTAATGTCTTGGAAATAATTGAAATTGACTGCAGCCGGGTACAGAGCATGCAGGGCAACAAGGTTGCCCTTGTCCGGGACAGTTTTCTATCCCTGTTTCTCCTGGATTATCTCCTTGGCAGGGGAGGAGAACTGCCCGCGGAAGGCAGCGTGCCTGTGGTAGTTGTCGGGGTTCAGGATAAACGCATCGGCATTGTTGTGGACGAGCTTGTGGGAGAGCAGGAAATAGTAATTAAATCTTTGGGAGGATACATAGGAGACATTCATGGATTGGCCGGAGCTACCATCATGGGTGATGGCAGCGTGGCACTGATACTGGATGTCCGTGGATTAGTTCAAACTGCAGGAGCGGAATAGCTATGGACCTGGAAATAAGACTGTTTGTTATTGACGATTCCGCAGTAATGCGGCAGATGATAACAAAAATTGTAGAAAAGGACAAACACATTCGCATTGTCGGTCGTGCCCGCAACGGCCGGGAGGCCGTAGACAGAATCGTCAAATTAAAACCTGACGTAGTAACCCTTGATGTTGAGATGCCCCTGATGGATGGTTTGGAAACACTGAAAAAAATCATGGAGATATACCCTGTGCCGGTGGTGATGCTTAGTGCAGTGACCGGAAAGGGCGCCCATACGACCCTTAAAGCCCTGGAACTGGGGGCAGTAGATTTTATCCTCAAGCCAGCAAATCAAGAGGAACTTGAGCAGCTGGCTTTTGAACTGCCTGCTAAAATCAAACTGGCAGCAACGGTACCTGTGGCTGCTAAGCACTTCACTGCCGGAGTGCAGCACTTGTCTTTGGAGACCTTTCCTCAACTGGCCATTCGCCCCGGGGGCATTCGATTGGTAGTAATTGGGACATCGACGGGAGGTCCCTCTGCCCTGCAGAAGGTTGTTCCTAAACTCCCTAAAGACATTCCTGCAGGTGTACTTATTGTTCAGCATATGCCTGAAGGCTTCACCCGTGCCCTGGCCGAACGGCTCAATCAAAGCAGCCACATTTTTGTAAAGGAAGCCCAGGAGGGAGATTTGATTAAGCCAGGTCTGGCCCTGGTGGCACCGGCAGGAAGACAAATGTATGTAGAAAAGGGGCTTGGAGGAGCGCATATTACCTTGCGCAGTGAGGCAAACGTCAGTACGGTTTTTAAGCCTTCCGTTGACGTGACAATGTTATCGGCGGCGGAAGTCTATGGAAACAGTGTTCTCGGCGTAATAATGACAGGAATGGGCAGTGACGGTGTCCGTGGCCTTAAAGAAATAAAAAGAAGGGGCGGGAGCTGCCTGGCGGAGGCAGAACAGACCTGCACTGTTTTTGGTATGCCCAAAGCAGCCATAAATGCCGGAGTTATAGATGAGATCCACCCTGTTGACAGCATTGCCGCAGCAATAATCCGTGCAGTAGGGAAATAGGGTGATGTTAAATATAGAATAAATTTCTTCTAAAGATATTTATCCCGTGTGCCGATAAATCTCTTAAGGGAAATTCTGATGTAGGTGATTGTATGGTAATTAGGGGTATAGGAAAGGGCTACATTTCAAAAGTATACGGTCATAGACCAGTGAAAGAACCTGACTTAAAGCCTAACGAAGCTGAACAAGGCGGGGATAGTGTAGAAATATCAAAGGCGGCTAAGGAAATGCAAAAACTGGTCCAGAATACCCTGGCTCTCGATGACGTAAGGTTGGAAAAAGTGGAAGACCTGAAGAACAAAATCGATACAGGGCAGTACCACGTTCCTGCCAAGAAACTTGCAGATGCCATTCTCAAATATACAGGCTGGAGCCGGGCAGGGGATGTAAAAAATGAATAGCTATTTGACAGAGCTGCTGGAAGTCCTCAGGAAACAGTCCCGCTGCTCCGGTGGGCTTCTTGAACTGTCCAGAGCTGAAAGAAATGCGTTAAAGGAAGATAATGTCCAGGAGCTTTTTGCTTTGTGCAAGGAGATTACCGTTCTGTCCCAGCAGCTGGCGCAGCTTGAAGAAGAAAGAATGGAAATTCACTGCCGGGCAGCCGGCAGGTTGGGGCTGGCAGAGGGTACAGGCCTGAAAGAACTGATTGCAGCAGTCAAAGAAAAAGAGCCTGTATTGGCAAACAGCCTGGAAAAAGAAGCGGAAGCACTGAACGCTTCTTATACGGAACTGAAGCAATACAACGAGCTTAACCAGCTGTTGCTCAGGCAGGCTGCTGCTTATGCCGGTACCATAATCAGTGCACTGCAGCCTGACAGCAAGCTGACTTACAGCAAAAGTGGGGATGTATACCACAGGGGGCTCCAGTCACCGTTTGTCAACCGGACTGTGTAGTTGGAAAGGGTGTGAAGTAATGCCGTCCACTTTCAGCGGTCTTTATATTTGTCTCAGGGCCATGCAGGCCCAGCAGTTGTCTTTGGAAACATATGCCCACAATATTGCCAATGCGGAAACGGATGGTTTTTCCCGGCAGCGTGCGGTCCTGGAAACAACTCCACCCTGGCCGATGCCTTCAATCAACAGTTCAGGTATGGTCGGCCAGGTGGGAACCGGTGTGGATGTGGCAAGGATTGAAAGGCTGAGGGATGCGTACCTGGATGTGCAGATAAGAAAAGAGAAGGGTATCCTGGGTGAATGGACAATTAAACAGGATACTCTTGAACAGATAGAAATAATTTTTCAGGAGCCTACAGAAACGGGGTTAAACTCCCTGCTCACCCAGTTTTGGGACAGCTGGCTCCAGTTAAGTATGAACTCAGAGGGCACCAGCAGTGCTGTCCGGACTACAGTGGTGGAAACGGCTTCCTCATTGTGTGATGCCCTGCGCCACACCAAGATGCAGCTGGGTGCTCTTTCGGAGGATATGGACAATATTATAAAGATAAAAGTTGATCAGGTAAATTCAATTGCAGAGCAAATTGATGCATTGAACAACCAGATAAAAACGCTGAAGACTGCTGGTTTTGAACCCAATGATCTGATGGACCAGAGGGACCTGCTTCTGGATGAATTAGCGGGAGTAATTGATTTCAAGTTTCAAGAAAATGATGACGGGACCATTGATGTTAACTTTTTTAATACGGAAACCGGCATTTATGACAGCCCGTTGGTAGATGGTGCCGGAGGCAGTTTTAATACTCTAAAAATCCAAGATGATTCTGCTGTTTTGGTGAAAGGTTCCGGTGAGCAAACTGAGGAAATCGAAATAACAGTATCCAGGGGTGAGCTGAAAGGTCTCTTTAATTCCAAGGAAATGTTGGATCAGTACAAGGAAGATTTGGAGACTTTTGTTGCGAATCTTATCACTGAAGTAAATGCCCAACACACACAAGGATATGACATTGACGGCGAACCAGGACAATCTTTTTTTTGGGGTGAACCTGCTGCCGACTTTATCGAAGTAAACCCTAATATCAAGTCCGATGTTTCTAAAATTGCCGCTGCATCTGCCCCGGACGGAGGTCCCGGTGACGGGTCAAATGCCCTGGCTGTCAGCAGACTGCGGGAAAAGGGGTTTGACGATGATTACCGGAATCTCATTTCCCGGCTTGGTGTAGATACTAATGAGTCCCGGCGTATGAAAGAGAACCAGGAAGCTTTGGTGGGACAGTTGGGAGAACGGAAGGAGAGCATTTCCGGCGTATCTATAGACGAGGAGTTGGCTCATATGATTGAATGCCAGCACTCATACCAGGCTGCTGCCCGTTTTCTGAATACCATGGACCAGCTCCTGGACACTTTGATTAACCGCACTGCAATGTAAGGGAGGGAGTGTCAATGCGAGTTACCAACGGAATGATTGCAGACACGATTTTGAGCAACCTTAACAGGAATTTAAAAAGGCTGCAAAAGATGCAGGAACAGATGTCTTCAGGTAAAAAAGTATCCCGTCCCTCAGATGATCCTGTCAACGTGGCCAGGATAATGCGCCTCCAATCAATGGTTCATGAACAGGAAAAATACCAAGAGAATATGGAGAATGCTCAGGGATTTATTGATAATGCGGAGTCTGCCCTGGCAACCGTATCTGATATTCTCAACAGGGCCCGGGAACTGGCAATAGATGCCGCTAACGGAGATATGTCAGATTCTGACCGTCAACACGTACTTGCCGAGGTAGACGAACTCATTGATGAAGTTATTGAAGTAGCCAATACCAGTTTTGACGGGAGATATGTTTTTGGAGGATTCAAAAGTGAGGAACCTCCCTTCAAACGGGTTGGTGATACGGTTGAGTACAAAGGTGACACCGGTGAAATGCTGTGGGAAGTTGCGCGGGGTGTTACAATCCCTGTCAATATCCCTGGTAATAGGCTTTTTTTTGCGGCGGATACAAAATATCAATCTGTATCGGATGATACAACTGTATCTGCTGACGTTTTTGAGGCATTACTGGATTTAAAAGAGGCCCTCTCCAGTGGTGACCAGGAAGCTTTGGGAGGTTCTGTTCTCGAAGGGATAGATGGGGCCTCCAACCATATCGTGTCCCAGAGGGCCGTTCTGGGTGCCAGGAGCAACAGACTGGAAGTTGCACAGGACAGGGCTTTTACCAGCAACATTAACTTGACAGAAATGCTTTCCAAGCTTGAGGATGTGGACTGGGCGGAAGCTTCAATGAATTTTGCTACTGCTGCAGCGGTCTATAACGCTGCCCTGGCAACGGGGGCTCAGGTTATTCAGCCTACCCTATTGGATTATTTGAGGTGATATGAATGAAGATAGCGACTTCCCGTTTTGGAGAAATTGAAGTGGATCCTGAACAAATCATAAGATTTAAAGAAGGACTGCTGGGTTTTGATACTCTTAAGAGTTTCACCCTTCTTCCTGTGGATAACAGCCAGATATTTACCTGGATGCAGTCCACGGAAGAGCCCCAGGTGGCATTTCTGCTGGCTGACCCTTTTGTATTTTTTGCCGATTATGCAGTGGACCTGGAACCGGCCCTGTGTCAGGCCTTAGATATAAGCAGCCGTGAAGATTTGGTTATCCAGTCTATTGTCACCGTTCCTAAGACAGGGGTGAAAGATATGACTGCCAACCTTGTGGGACCTGTGGTCATTAACGTAAAAAACAGGACCGGCAAGCAGGTAGTCATTTCCCACAGCGGCTATACAACAAAACACAGGTTGTTCAAGGAAATTCCACCGGAGAACGATTCTCTCCAGAGAGCAGGTGAGGCATAGATGCTGGTACTTTCCCGCAAAAAAGGACAAACCCTGGTAATTGGGGACGACATCGTACTCACCGTGCTTGAAGTCTCCGGGGATAAAGTAAAGCTGGGTGTTGAGGCTCCCAAAGCGGTATCGGTGTACCGCAAGGAGGTTTATGATGCCATTGTTGAGGAAAACAAACTGGCCGCCGAAATTGCGCCTGATCAGTTCGCAGGAATTCAGTATTTGCTGGACGAGTCAGTGGGGGCACGGGAAAAAGGTTAACGCTTAGACTGTGGGGAGATGGATATGACCCTTTTGAAAAGAAACCGGACTTTATTATTAATTTGTCTAGTTTTTTTTATTTTCTTAAACATTTCCGCTGTTTTTGCCGACGAGATGCGGGTTGTCAGTGTTACCCCGAACAGGGGTGCAGTGGACCAGAATACCCCTATTACCATAAAGGGGATAAATTTTGTTAAGCCTACCGGTTCCAATACACTTGAAGTGTATATTGACGGAAAGCCTGTGGCCGGTCTTACTTTTATTGACAGCAGAACCCTTAAAGCCCTGACACCTATGGGAGATCTAGAAGAATGGGAAACAGAACGCTCCTGTAATGTAAAAGTTGTACAAAAGGTAAACGGTGTCGAGCAAGAGAGTGTCCTAAAAAATGGTTTTACATATGTAATACCCGACAGCAACCCTAAAATTACTGAGATTTATGACCGGGAGCTGTTCTGCCAGGAACAGGGAAAGGCTATTAACTCGGGACCCCTTGAGGGGGGCAATGACGTTGTCATTGTGGGGACGGACTTCCGCTCTGAAGGGAGCGTTGTATCCGCCGTTTATTTTGGCAAGGGTACAGAATGGGTTGAAGCCAAGGTAAAAGAAGTAATCAGCATCAATCCCGGGCAGGTTCCCAATTACGAAAGCGGGCTCCCCGGTTATGTTGAGGGAGAAAAGGAAATGGCAATTATTGCTGTTGCTCCGCCAGGTACGGAGACGGGGAGCGTGGATGTCCGTGTAGTAAACCCTGACCTGGGGTCGGTCACTTCGCGTAACGGTTGGATCTACAAAACGTGCAATCTTTCAATTACCGGTATTACACCTGAATATGCTTCTGTTACCGGAGAAGTCTATGCTGTTATCTCCGGGGGCAATTTCCTGGAAGATGCCACTGTATGGGTAAAATTCGTACACAAAAATGAAGATGGTACTACAGGGGCAACCACCGAAGTGGAAAGGCACAGGATCCGGAATGTAACCAATACAGAGATTGAATTTATTCTTCCTCCCAGCCAGGACGGGGTCAAGGACGTAGTTGTTTATAACCGTTTTGGCCAGCGGGTACTGGAGAATGGTTTTACCTATCTGCCTCCTTTAAGCCAGCCGAGTATAGATTCTGTTTCTCCTTCACAGGGTACGGCTAAAGGCGGAGATGAAATCTTAATTTCCGGCCGCGGTTTTATCTCCGGGTCTACCGTAACTATTGGGGGTAAGGAGGCACAGGTTCTCCTGGATGCTTCCGACTGGTACAATCTGCGAGTCATTACCCCTCCGGGGACGCCGGGACCCTGTGATGTTAAAGTAACAAACCCTGATGGTGCTTTTGACATTCTCACGGGAGGTTTTACATATGTAAGCTATCCTGTGGTTGACTCCGTAACCCCAAGTGTGGTAAACACCGCCGGGGGGAGTATAGTGGTTATTTCCGGCGAACAGTTCTATCCCAATGCAAGAGTGTTTTTTAGAGGTGGAGGAAAGCTAACCAGATCTCCTGAAGTCCGGGTTGTTGACTTGAACACAGTTTATGCCCGTATTCCTGCCGTAGAGGCAACGGGTCATTATGATGTAATAGTCAGAAACGCTGACTATGATCCTGATACCGGACTTGGTCAGGCTGTATTAAAAAACGGGGTTTTGTTCGAAGATCCCCCTGAAGTTTCTCCCAGTGTAAAAAGCATTTATCCTAACCGGGGACCCACCACCGGAGGTACTCAGGCTGTTGTTGTCTGTGACGAAAATGCAGCCCCCGATGCGCAGATTTTCATCGGTCTGGAGGAGACGCAGGTTCAGGAATATTTGGGAGGGGGACGCTTCAGAGTAATAATTCCTCCCAATGAAGAGGGTGATTACAAAGTTACCGTTACCAACCCTGACGGGGGTACAGGGGTTTCGAAGGATGCAATTTTCCAGTACCGTGTGCCTTCCACGGAAATGAAAATCACTTCCATTACCCCCAACACCGGAAGTACAGAGGGCGGAACATACGTTACCATCCGGGGGACGGATTTCCGTTCAGGGGCGGAAGTTTACTTTGGCAGCAACGAAGCTGAAAATGTAACTGTTACTTTGGAAGATGCTGCTTCCAAAACCTACAAGATTACCTGCTATACTCCTGAAGGGGAATTGGGCTTTGTTGACGTTGCTGTTATCAACCCGGATAACTCCTTTGGCATTGCCATAGTGGAAGACGGTTTTGAATACAGAAAACCTGCCAGCCAACCGGAAATCACTTCAGTAATGCCTGTCAGCGGCCCAACCACAGGCGGCACGAAGATCACTGTCAAGGGTAAAGATTTTAGGACCGGTTTAAGACTGTACCTGGACGGACTTCCCGCCTCAGATGTGGTCCTTGTGGACAGTGAGATAATAACCGCTGTTACTCCTGCCCACGGTCCGGGGAAAACGTGTGTTACAGTTGTAAACTATGACGGCGGGTCCTTTACCTATGGAGATGAGGAACAAGAAACCGGCTTTACCTATGCGGTGGCAGGAAGTTCTCCTAAAGTTGACTCTGTTGAACCGGGATTTGGCCCTGCAGGCAAGACCACATGGACAACGATTACAGGGCTTGATTTCCGTGTCAATGCCAAGGTATATTTCGGTGCCGTTGAGGCTCCGGTAGTGGAATACAAGGATTATAAGACACTGCGGGCTCTTGCCCCTGCACAGGAAGCAGGAACGGTGGATGTTACTGTTGTCAATGAGGATTTCGGAACTGGGACTTTGAAGGGTGGATTTACCTATCGCAGTTCCGCTCCGGAAATCCTCAGCGTAAACCCCAACAGCGGCAGTCGTGCCGGGGGTGACAAGATCACCATATTCGGGCGGGAGTTCGTTGTTGAATACCTGGGAGGCTCCTTAAGTGTTGCTCCTGCTGTTTACTTTGAACAGGGTGAACTTTCAGTTGAAGCGGAAGTTCGGACAGGGTCAACTACAGAGGAACTGTTTATCGTTACACCCCCTGCCCCCAACGGTGTTATCGGGTTTTATGATGTTAGGGTGGTAAACCATGACGGTGCCAAGGCTGTATTGAAGGACGGCTTTAAATACTTGGCACCGGACAGCAAGCCGGAAATTTCCATGATTGAACCTGCCTCCGGGACGGTTCTGGGAGGCACCCCAATAAAAATTTACGGGAAGGACTTCAGGGATGACGCCTTGGTATTTATCGGCGGCAAAGAAGCTACCGGAGTACAGGTAGTGGACGATACTACCATAAAAGCTGTTACACCTGCTCATTCACCGGGGTCCAAGGACGTTACTATCGTCAACTATGACGGAGGCAGCTTTACCCTGGAACAGGGATTTACCTACATGACTCCCTTGAGTGAACCGCAAATTACCTCTGTATCCCCCAATAAGGGGCCCCAGACCGGGGGGACGGTTATCACCGTGACTGGGAGGGACTTCCGTGAAGGTGTCCAGGTCTATGTTGGTGGTGAGCTGTGTCATGATATCATTTTCGTGAATTATAAGACGATTACTGCAGTCACCCCTGGGGGAGAACCAGGTCCTGCCGATGTGACAGTTGTAAATGATGATATGGGTTCCTTTACCCTGAAAAACGGCTTCACTTTTATATATGTGGAACTTCCTGTTATTGGACGGGTAACGCCCAACCAGGGACCTTCCGAAGGGGGAACTGAAATTACCATTATCGGCGACAATTTTGCTAAAGGCGTTTCTGTAAAAATCGGCGGCAGAGATGCCGATATTCTAAATGTAACTGCCAATGAAATCCGGGCAGTCACTCCCCCGGGAGAGGTGGGTTGGCAGGATGTTGCCGTTACTAATCCCGACGGGGGAAAAGCTGTCCTGGAAAGGGGCTTCGAATACAAGAGGTCCCGGACAGTACCGGATACCCCCGGGGCCCTGGAGGCAACACCTGTTGACAAATTCACCATAAAACTTGAATGGGATACCTCTGAATTTGCCAACTACTTTGAAATCTATGTCCGGGAGAGAGGGGAAGACAATTACCGTTTCGTGGACCAGACGAAATCCAACGTGAACGTCTATTATGTTACCGGTTTGGAACCTGGAACAACATACTACTTCCAGGTCCGTGCCGTGAATGAACTTGGCCTGTCCGGCTTTTCCGCTACAGACAGCGCCAGGACAAAATCCGGGAGCAGCAGGACCGAGGCTGATGAGGAGCGGGAGGAAATAGAGGAAAACGTTCAGGTTATCCTTGGTCAGGGGTCAGTTACTTTTGCAGCGTCAACCAGGACTGCCCTGAGGGACTGCAGCTATACCTTTGATTTTACCGATGCCCTATCACAGAAGAACCCTGTGAAAATTGTCCAGATAAATGGGGATGTGGCTGAAGATATTGACCGGGAGGTTGGGATAATTTTACCCGGTTGCCGGATTTCCATACCTTCAGCCCTGTGGAACCTTCCTGCTTTAAATTCCCTTTCCAGCAGGGAGAAGAGAGAGGCTGTTGTCAGGGTAATCCTTACCGATGCCGGGCAGAGGGAGGCGGAAAGCGCACTGGCATACTTGCCTTACGGGGCCAAGGTTATTTCCAGAGTTTATTCCCTGCAGCTTGAGGTTGTGTCCCGGGGAAAGAGCGAAGCAGTGGGTCTATTTTCTTATCCTGTAAATATCACTCTTGATGTGCCGGCGGGATATATGTTGAGAAATGCAGCGGTTTACAGCCGAAACTTATATGGTACCTGGGCAAAAGCCCCGGGTTCAACGGTTACTCTTAGCACTGCCAGGGCTTACACATACAACTCTACCACTTTCCTCCTGGCAAGCTTTTAAGTAAAAATTGCTTGGGTGTTATCCCGAGTGAAGCGAAGGATCTTTGATAGAGATACGGCGCCCAGGGAGTCATCCTGAGCGAAGCGAAGGATCTAACGTCAGCTTTGCCTCCAAGATCCTTCGTCGGCTTTGCCTCCAAGATCCTTCGTTGGCTTTGCCTCCTCAGGATGACATATGGATCAGTGTATCTATCCAAGGCGGAAGGTTTTATTTTGAACGCCTTAGGTATCATCCTGAGCAACTTGGGTGTCATCCTGAGCGTCTTGGGAGTCATCCTGAGCGAAGCGAAGAAACTTTCGTAGGGACATGACACCCCGGTTGTCATCCTGAGCGAAGCGAAGGATCTTGATTTAGCAAAACAAAGTTTGGAGAGGTAATGGAGATGAGAAGCTTTTCACTTGGTTTAGCAAAGAAAATAACTACAGTTCTTTTGGCAGCTGCCGTCTCTCTCGCAACAGCACCCCAACCGGCGGCAGCAGCGGGTTCCTATTCAGGAATTACCGGCACTGACAATGTTTTGTCAGCCATCAACTTTCGTGATGTCTCCGGCCACTGGGCAAAAGAATCCATTTACCGTGTTGCCGCCCAGGGTCTCATGCAGGGCAGCCAGGGGTACTTCAAGCCCAATGCTGCCGTTACCAAAGAGCAGGCTGTTACCATGCTGTTGAGCCTGAAAGGCCTGGACGCAGAAGCCCAGCAGGCCGCAGCCCAGGCGGCGGCAGCGGGGACAAAGTGGAGAGACCTCTCCGAATACTGGGGGAACGGTTACATAGCTGTTGCAGTCCGGGAAGGCATTATTGCCCCGGAAGAGCAGCAGGCCCTGGAACAGGCAAGGCGCAGCCCTGCTACCCGTGAGGAAGTTGCAGCCTGGTGCGGCCGGTGCCTGGACCTTGATCCTGCCTACGGTGCCCAGCAGGCAAGGATGCAGAGTATGCAGGATTGGAGGAGCATCAAGCCGGGGTATATGGGCATGGTGGCAGCTGTGATTAACGAAGGCATAATGGCAGGCTCCACCGGCGGCAAATTCCAGCCGAAAAAACAGGTGACCCGTGCTGAAATGGCTGTTATTGCCGACAAGGTAAGCCCCAGGATGGCTGAAGTCAGAAACCTGCAGTTTAAAGAAGGATATGTTGCGAAAAGGGACGAGGTGTGGGCAGCCACAAACGGTGGTATAGTCAAGGAGATTTCCTACACAGTAAAGTATAATTCAGGGGAGCTCCTTGTACTGATCGCTTCGGAAGTGCCGGCAAACTCCGCCAGTCCCAAGAAAGGTTTTGTGGTTTACAAGGGCAATAAACTGGGCCTCCATGACCTGTTGAAATCAGGGGACTCAGTGAAGCTTATTCTTACTACTGACAACAAGGTCTTGTTCGTCCAGGTGGTTGGTTCCACTGCCGGCAGCCTCAAGGGCATTTTTGCCGGACTGGGACCGGACAACAGGACTATTAACATCAGGGATTCTTCGGGGAAAAACCTGGTTTACCCCTTAAAGTCCGCAGTTTCTGTTAGTATTAACAACCAGGCGGCCTCTGTGAAGGATTTGATCCACGGCCAGGAGGTATCCCTTACCCTTGCCGGGGGAAGCGTTACCGGTATCAGGGGATCTACAACTTCTTCGGCTATAGAGTCATATCCTATGGCTTACACCCAGGTCCTCGAAGGACAGGTAAGTGATGTGGGGGCAAGGAAACTGACCCTGTCAACAAACAACGGCCGGGTCACTCTTGATATTGACCAGTATACCCGGATTACCCGCAGCGGTTCACTGATTCCTGCCAGCAGGGTCCAGGTAGGTGACAAGGTGCTGGCTTACATAGAAAACGGCGGCATTTCCGGCAGCTATGTGTCAAGAGTTGAGGTGGCCGGTGCAAATAATGCTGCAGGAAATGTTTATAAAGGGTACGTTCAGGCAGTTTACCCTGTTGACGGCCGGGTGGTAATCCGGGATGCCAGGGAATATTTCTTCGGCGGTTGGTATCCGTACAGCAATACCCTTACTTTGAACATCTCTCCCGGTGCCCCTGTCTATCTTGACGGTGAGGCTGTTGACCTTCACTGGCTGGCTCAGGCAGGCTTGGGGCTGCAGCTGTACACCCTGGTTACGGATAACGGGGCAGGAGTGAGAGGTTTGAAGCTCTCTGCCCAGTCAGGACCTGCAGAGATGTACAGCAGCATTGTGGATGAAGTTGACCGGGCTGCAGGGGCTATTTATCTTGAAGATGTTTCCGGGACTGTAGGGCCGGGGACAATTGCCCTGCACAACGGCAGGTCCCTGGATGCCGGGGACATCCCGGAAGGTGTTAGTGTCTTTATGGAAACCAACCTCCGGGAGGGTAAGCATTACGGTACTTTTATTGCTTGGGAGGACTTTGTCCCGGGGGATAATGAGATTGCCCGCGGGGTGCTCGAAGAGGTAGACGGCAGGAAATTTGTACTGGAAGATTACAGCGAGTTTGAGGGAAACTCGTGGGAGGATGAGGGCTCGTCCGAAGACCTTGATTTGTCTCCCGAGGCTTATATTATTGACGCCAGGGACAGGAACAACCCCAGAGTAATTTCCCCTGGGGACTTCCGCTATTCCCAGTACAGTGGAGAATACGAGGATTGTTCCGTTATTGCTGTTAGCCGTGACGGGCTTGTCCACGCAATGATTATTTTAGAAGGGGACTTTGAAGGTGATAAGACCAGTGTTGCACGCATAGCGGCAGTTAACGGTGGTAGAATTTCCTTGGATAGGGAAATGAACTGGAGCGAGGCTACCGGCAAGTGGAAGCAGAACAGCTTCCCTGCTGTGCTGGATACCCGTTACGCTCTGATTTTCAAGGATAATGAGCGTGTGGGGAGAGGAATGCTCCATGCAGGGGACAAGGTTTACATTATCCATGACGGACGGGGCGCATATATAATTTTCATTCAATGATTTAGGGTGGCCTTTCAGGGTGCCCTGGGGAAGTGAGAGGAGAGAAGTCAGAGGTGGGAGGAAAAAAGAATCCTAGTCGTGTCTGTACTGCACTGCTTACAGTTTTAACAGTTGTTTTTGGGAGCATAATCCCTGTTTACGCCATGGATGCCCGGAACAATTCCGGCGGAATCTACGACGAGACCAAATACCAGGAAGTCATTTTTGTTACCGGGAAGCCTATTGTTGTAACAGGTAAGATCGATGCCCGGCAGACAGTGAGGAACGGCACCGGTACCCTTGTGCTCCGTTATGACCTGGAAAATATTGAAGAGAGTGTTAAGCTTACCTGCAATATCACCTTTTCCATAAACGAGGAAAAACGAGACAAACAGACCATAACCACTATGGAAATAAGGTCTTTCTCGGAGAAGATTCAAATAGGAGATAATGACTATCAACTGGATGATTTTCAGTTTACCAAATCGGTAATCGCCGATGACAGACCTGCTGCTGATTACTTCACCGGTAACTGGAGCGGCAGGAAAATATATGACTTTAACAGAGGAAACGGTACCGTGGAAGTCTTTTTCCAGGGGAGGTCCGTAGGCTACGAAAACCCCTGGAGCACTGCTGAAACCCAGAACATTTCCGGTACGGTGGCATTTAAGGGGAATATTACAGTAGGCGAGGCAGTTTACTCCGATGACTGGTCCGGAACATTTAGGACTGACGTTTCTTACAGCACAGGGAGCGAAATCATCTACCAGCCCAACGATGTCCTGGCTATCAGCTTTCCCGGCGGGTATGTCCTTGTACGGGAGGCCGGCAGTGCCTTAACCTATAACGCCAGGTTTCCTGAGCTGGATGCCAACGGGAGGTCAAGGGGAGGCTGGGACTCCTGGTCGGACACCTTGAGCAGGGACAGTTTCCCGGTCTACCAGCGCCTGCCGGTGTACGGCTTTAACGACATGACGGGACACTGGGCAAAAAGTGATGTGGAAATTTTGACCGGTCTGGGAGTTATGTCTGCCGGCAATTATTTCGGTCCTACCATCAATATGACCAGGGGAGAATTTGCCCGAGCACTGGCCAAGGCACTGGAATTGACTGACGGGGAGGAGACGAAGACTGCGCCTGCCCGGAGAATTACTCTTCCCTGGGGGAACCCACTGAAGGAAGACACTGAAGATGAATTCTTCTTTGAAGATGTGCGCACAGACCACCCCTACTACAAAGATATAAAAGCGGTATACGAGAATAACCTTCTTACCGGAACAGGGAACGGGCGCTTTTCACCGGACGAACCCCTTACCCGAGCCCAGGCGATAACAGCATTTATCCGTGCTTTGGGATTCAAAAACCACGGGACCGTGTATGCCGTCCCCACATTTCGGGATGCAGGCAGCATACCTGACTGGGCAAAAGAAGCTTTCTTTACGGCTGGAAGCATCGGGTTGATCTCAGGTGACGCATTCGGCTACGCCAACCCCAACCAGAACCTGACCCGGGCTGAAGGGGCTGCCCTGCTCCACAGGTTTATCGTCTACCTCCAGGATGATTTGAGGTACGAGTACAGGGACAGGGTACTGAACTATTAGAGATTTTCCACTGCGTACTCTCATTTATGGTAATCTGGTGCTGAGATTTAGGCCTTTAATTATAAACGCTACTGTATTTAAGGAATTTAAGGAGAATTTTCATCTATACTGTTTAAGTGTCCATTTAGGAAGGCTTTGGACGAGGGGGGAGACATTTCCCCCGGTAGTTTACATGGTGACATTAACAATTGTAAAACATGGCGATTAAAAGGACGTTGTTGCTAATACTCGGAAAATTCTATAAAATAATCAGAGGTGGCTGACCGGCCACCTCTAATCAATATATGGAATTAGTATGGTTTCAAAAATCCGGGCAGAGTAGGAGGACGATGATGGAATTGCTGAAGATAGAGGATGTTTCCCTGAAAAAAGGGAACGCCCAGATATTGAATAAAGTCAACCTTTCCCTGGGAATGGGAGAGGTCCATGCCGTTATCGGTCCCAACGGGGCCGGCAAGAGCAGCCTGTCCTATGTTTTGATGGGACTGGAAGGATACAATGACCATGAAGGCAGGATTTACCTGGAAGGCAAAGACATTACCGGGTATTCCGTTACCGAGCGTGCCAAGGCAGGGCTGACTATGGGTTGGCAGGAACCTGCCCGCTTTGAGGGGATTTCTGTTGAACAATACCTGGGGATTAGCCTGAAAAACGCCCAGGACTACAGCAGAAATGGCAGAAAAATCCTCCAGCACACTGTCAGTGAGGCCCTGGAAAAGGTAGCCTTGAGCCCCCAGAAGTACCTTAAGAGAAGTGTAGACAAGAGTTTAAGCGGGGGCGAAAGGAAGCGTGTTGAACTGGCTTCCATCCTCTTGATGCGTCCCAGGGTGGTCATCCTGGATGAACCGGACTCAGGTATTGATACCCTGGCCATTGAAAAGATATTCGAAATTATTGAAGAGTTCAAACAGCTGGGGATAGGGATTCTGCTGATTACCCATTCCAATAAGATTCTCAGCATTGCTGACAGGGCAAGTCTGCTGTGTTCCGGGCATATTATCAAGACAGGCAGTCCCTCCGAGGCTGCAGACTACTATACGGACCAGTGCCTCTCATGTATTGATGAAAGGTACCCCCGGGAGGTGGCAGAATAATGAACCACTTTGAGCAGATGGCCAAAGTTTACGCTGACGCCGGAGGACAGCCGGAAGTCTTTAAGGACAGCGATGTTGCACATTTAGTTATTTCTGGAAACAAGGTATTGGGAGCACACCTGGTACCGGGGCTTCGCGTTGACCCCCGGGAGACAAAAGACGGGGTTGCGGTGAAGATTGTGGTTGAAGAGGGGGTAAAGATTGCCCGCCCGATACACATGTGCTTTGGTGTTGTGCCCGAAGAAGGCCTGCAGAAAATTGATATGCACGTGGAAGTACTTGACGGGGCCAGTGCCAGTGTCAGTGCCCACTGCGTCTTCCCCAATGCTGTTAAAGTAACCCACATCATGGACGCGGAAATAATCCTGGGCAAAGGAGCCGAGTACAAGTATAATGAAACCCATTTCCACGGCATGAACGGCGGTGTAAAAGTAGTCCCCAAGACAAAGATTATCATGGGGGAATACAGCTATTTTTATACGGAGTTTAACCTCCCCAGGGGGAGGGCCGGGTATGTGGACATTGACTACGATGCCGAATTGGACGCTCACGCAACGGTGGAGATGATTACCAAGGTCAACGGCTATGGAGATGACCTGATTAAGATCCGTGAGGCAGGAACCCTCAAAGGAGAAAATTCCCGTGGCGTCTTGAAGAGCAGGATTGCCCTCAAGGGAAACGCCGTAGGGGATGTATACAATGAGATGATTGCCCTGGGTGCCAAGTCCCGGGGACATGTGGACTGTACGGAAATCATCATGGAAAATGCCCGGGCAAAAGCGGTTCCTGTTGTGGATGTGCGCCACCCGGAAGCCCAGGTAACCCATGAGGCAGCCATCGGCGGGGTAAACCGCACCCAACTGGAGACCCTCATGGCCAGGGGCCTGGATGAAGAAGAGGCCACAGAAATGATCGTCCAGGGATTGCTCCAGGGATAGGGTGGTTTGACAGGGATAGAGTAAAATATAGCTTAATTTAATTAATGAGCATGGACAAATTTAACCGGTAGGGTACCGTTACCCCTCCGGTTTTGTATTCTATTGAGCTAGAATGTCATTCTGAACGAAGCGAAGGATCTTAGGCTGGCTGATTATTCTCCATAAATAACCAACAACCTCTAAAGTCCCGGCCCCATCCAGCCGATAATTCTTGTAGAACTTCCCAAGCGGCCGCGGGGAGTTAAAGGGCAGGGAAGCCCAATAAAATTCAAGGAGGAATTAAATAATGAGAATTAACCACAACATTGCCGCTTTAAACACCTACAGGCAGCTAACAGGGGTAAACAACTTCACACAAAAGTCCCTGGAAAAACTGTCGTCTGGTTACAGGATTAACCGTGCAGGTGACGACGCAGCCGGTCTGGCCATCAGTGAAAAAATGCGTGGTCAGATTCGCGGATTGGAAATGGCTACCAAGAATGCTCAGGACGGCATTTCCCTTATCCAAACCGCTGAGGGGGCACTGAACGAAACCCACTCTATTTTACAGCGTATGCGCGAGCTGGCTGTCCAGGCTGCCTCTGACACCAACACTGAAAAAGATCGCGCTGAGCTGCAAAAAGAAGTGGACCAGTTGGCCCAGGAACTTACTCGTATTGCAGAAAATACTGAATTTAACACCCAGAAACTCCTCAACGGGTCTTTTAAAGGGATTTTTCATATTGGGGCAAATGAGAGTCAGAATATTGCATTAGAAATCGGTGCTATGGATTCTCTAACGTTAAACGTTGTTGGAGACATAACCTATGAAACTGAATCTGCAAAAATTAGTGCTACTTATACAGCAGTGAACAATAGTGGAGTTGGTTCCGGTGGTACCTCCGCAGAGGCAACTATTGTCAATGGGACCTATACTGTTGGTGGCAGTGAAGGAGCTTATACATTGGAAGATTCTTCGGGCAATGTGATTGCGAACAGTACTGATGGGATTACTTTTACCGGGACAAAACCAGGTGACGGTGTGGCCGATAAAATCGAATTTGGTTCAAAATTAACAATTGGAACGGAAGTGGTTATTGATACTAGTCAAACTACAGCGACAATTAATTTTGATGAACCACAAACTGTGTCTGTTTCTAATAACGGTTTAAATGCTGGAGTCTATAAGACAACTGATGATGGCATTGTAAACTCTAAAGGAGAAGTTGTAGCTACATTTGACGATACTGAGAAGGGATATGTTAACAGTGAGGGTACAGTTGTAATGAGTGCAGAAAATGCACTTGTTGCTGGTGTCGAATTAACTGTTGTTGGCATCAATATTTCCTCACAAGATACTGCTAATGCCGCTATCACAACAATAAACGACGCAATTGAGGCTGTATCTACCGAGCGTTCCAAGCTTGGTGCCTACCAGAACCGTCTGGAGCACACTATTAACAACCTGGGAACCTCTGCTGAAAACCTGACAGCAGCCGAGTCCCGTATCCGTGACGTTGACATGGCCAAAGAAATGATGGAGTTCACCAAGAACAACATCATCAGCCAGGCTGCAACTGCCATGCTTGCCCAGGCAAACATGATGCCCCAGCTAGTTCTGCAGTTGCTACAGTAGCTCTATACCAGACTTACCAAGCCGGAGAGGTAAATCCTCTCCGGCTTCAACTTTTTAATGGGCTGTTGAATTATCAACTGGGGGTGGCTGAATAGCTCATTGTGTTAACGGCAGCAGCTTTATTTTGATTTGAATCTTTTTAGAAAACCTTTGCCCCATAAAGTAATGCCCTTTTATGTCGATAATTAAAATATAAAGGAATGTTGCGGTAAATTAATTCTTCTTTATCCTTGGAGGTTTTAGAATGCAAATTGAAATATTAAATGAAACCTTGGAGTTTCCCAACAAAACAGAAGCTGTACCTGAAATAATCCAAACTATAGATAAAAAGTTCAGCCAGGCCGGGATTTATTACAGTCACTTTAGTGTAGATGGTGATAAACGCTATGATGGATTGGAAGAGTATTTGCAGGATAACATTGAGGGTATAGAAAAAATTAAAATTGTGGGGTGCACGTTAAAGGAGCTGGCTGATGAGGTAATACTCTCTGCTGTGGACTATTTGAGTCGAGCCGTACCTGCCTTGGCCGAACTTGCCCCTCAGTTTTACCGGGAGCCTGACACTGATTCCTGGCAGCAGCTTGGGAAACTATTGGAAGGCATTGAATGGCTTTTAGATTCCTTTTCATTAATTGATAGGGAAATAGCTGGCAGCCCATATATCAGTGACTATCCCAACTGGGAGGAATACCTTAAGGATATTTATTCTTTAAAGGAAATTGTGGTAGAGCTGGGACAGGCTATGAAAAACAGGGATACAGTTCTTATGGGTGACCTCCTTAACTATGAAGTTATAGACCTTTTTAAAAACATGAGAGAATCTCTGGATAACATGCTTCCGTGGGAGGTTTAGCAAATGTCCATGATTGACAATATTAATGCATTAAAAAATAATTTCTACCCTTTATGGAAGCAGTGGGAAGAATACAAACAGGAAAAAAAACTAGAGCCTTCTCTGGTAGAAGCGGAAAATTCCCGGAATGGTACCAAAACTTTGGCGGTCAATGTCTCCGAGCGCCGCGTTTATTTACACAGTAAATATGATCCGCATCGGGAAGCCGAGATGATACTTGAAGAGTATAAAAACTTCGAGGATAATTCCACTGTTATTTTTTACGGAACCGGACTTGGCTACCATATCGCTGCTTTTGCCAAAAGACACCCAAATGTTGATTTCTTTATTTACGAACCGGTGCCAGAAGTTTTTAACCAGTACATATCCCATGGTGAATTGTCAAAACTGCCGCTGTCCAGGGTAAAAAGTATAGTTTTGGCAGATGCCGAACAACAGGCGACAAACTTTTTTATTAACTTTTTTAATCGCTTGGACAGAAAGTTGATAATTATTCCTCTACCCGGCCATAAAACTGCTTTCCCTGAACAATACAACCAGTTTCAGGAATTATTCAACAAATTAATTAAAGACAAAAGAAACAGTTTGCGTACCAATTATGCTTTCCAGAAACGCTGGACCCTAAACAGTATAAAGAACTTCAAAGAGGTACTCAACACTCCCAATATTTTAATGGAGAAAAAGGGAGCCTTTACAGGTCAGCCTGCCCTGCTGGTAGCCCCTGGACCCTCTCTAAATGAAGAGATTGAAAAGGTTCGTTATATAAAAGATAACGGTTTGGCGTATATATTCAGTGTCGGTGGTTCTATCAATACTTTGGTTGAAAACAATATCTATCCTCACGCGGCTTGTACCTATGACCCAACTGAAAATAACCAGAAGGTTTTTGCCAAGGTAGTGGAACGGGATATTAAGGGAATCCCCATGATTTTTGGCAGCAGCGTGGGGTATGAGACACTGGAAAAATATCCGGGGCCCAAATATCACGTGCTTACCAGCCAGGATACGGTCTCTGCCTTCTTTTTAAAGAGCAGAAACGGGGAGCCGATACAAGGGGTTTATGATGCACCTTCAATTACTGGAGTTACTCTACAGTTGTTGTATCAGTTGGGGTTTAATCCCATTATCCTTGTGGGGCAGAACCTGGCTTACAAGGATAATAAGCGTCACTCTGCCGGGGTGGACTACAGTAGTGAAGTAAATGAACAGGAAAAACAAAACGGACTATGGGTGAAGGATGTCCATGGCGGAAAAGTTCTCACCAATGAAGTCTTTAACAGAACACGGCAGCAAATGGAACTGTATATAGAGAAGCTATCCGGTATAAAAGTCATCAATACCACCCAGGGAGGGGCCGATATTAAGGGTGCTTCCTTTATTTCCCTGGACGAAGTCATTACTCGGTTTCTAAAAGATGAAATAACCGTTTCTGATTGGCTGCCAAAGGATAAATACAGCTATGATATTGATTACTTATTTGTCCAGCTTGACAAAATGAATGCAGCATACACAGATCTCAAGAAGATAATGTCCAATGTTGACGAGCTATTGAAGAAAATCTGTTCACTGGCTGTAAACGGGAATTTTGGCCAGCTGGAAAGAATGTACAGCAAACTTGATGCAACAACGGAAAAACTGCAGGATAACAGTTACTTTAAAGTATTTATCAAACCTATGAATAGGGTGTACGCCGACATATTGAGCAAGGAAGCCATTTATATTCGTGAGGAAAAAGAACCCCGGGCGAAAGCTGAGAAGGTTATCAATGCCTTTGGCAAGTTTTTGTATGTTTGTAATAAAGATTTATCCTTTACGTACGGGGAGTTTGAAATAATCAACAGAACAATAACTGGTTTATATTCTGGAGAACCAAAAGAAAGTCGATTTTGAAATCAACCTGGCTTATTAGGGGAATTTAGAAATACCGAACGAGAGGAGAATTTTTGTGAGTTTAAAAGTACCTGTCAATGCAACTTATCATGAAATCATTAACGAAAGTGCAAAAGCATGGGAAAATAAAAGAGATGCTAATTATCATAACTACCGAAAAAAATGGAGTAGCAATCCAAAAAACTTTATTTTGGAGGAGGCTCCATTGCACCTGGATATCGAACCAACAAACAGGTGTAATCTCAAATGTCCTATGTGTCCAAGAACGGTTTTGTTAGAAAATGATGATAATAATTTTTTACAAGGGGTTATGGATTTTAGTCTATACAAAAAAATTATCGACGAAGCCGTAGACATAGGCGTTTACTCCATTAAGTTAAATTGGCTCGGAGAACCTTTGGTTCACCCGCAATTGTGCGAAATGGTTTCCTATGCCAAAAAAAGAGGCATAATCGATGTAATGTTCAATACAAATGGTGTTCTGGTGACGGAGGAGGTAATAATTAGACTTATTGAGGCCGGACTTGACAAGATCTTTTTTTCCTTTGATTCTCCTTTCAAGGATGAATACGAAAAAATAAGGATTGGTGCCCGGTATGATGAAGTATTAGCTAACATAAAAAAGGTTTCCGAAATTAAACAACGGTTGGGTGTTGACTATCCTTTGACCAGAGTTTCAATGGTTTTGGAGGATAATAAAAAATATACGCTTCAAGAATATACAAATCTGTTCAAAGATATAGTTGATGTCGTGGCTTATGTGGATTACCGTTCCCCGGAAGGTAATGCTACAAACCGAATATTCGATTTTGCATGCAGTCAGTTATGGCAAAGAATGATTGTCGCTTGGGATGGAGAAGTGACGGTGTGTTGTGTAGACTCTAAAAAAGAATATATAGTTGGTCACCTAACCAAAAACAGTTTAAAAGAAATTTGGACAAATGAAAAATACGATTATATTCGAAGCAAACATCGCTTGGGGAAATATTACGATATAGAAATGTGCAGAAAGTGCGAGTTGCCACTCCGGGCAAAAGACGGCAGTGTTTGAAAATCCAAATATGTAAGGTGATATAAAATGGAATGGCATCGTAATGAACTGAAAAAAATAATAGCTTCACCGGAGGAAAAGTTATCTTTTGCGTTGCCTCGTATGGAAGCTGCCGCTATGCAGGTGCTTTTGATAGTTGATGAGGCAGGGCGCTTGTTAGGTACTATCACTGATGGTGATATACGGCGGACACTGCTGCGGGGTGGCGGTTTGGAAGTTGTCCTTTCCCAAATTATGAATCCCGCTCCCTTGGTTTTAAAAGTTGGTACGCCAATATCTTACATAAAAAATGTTATGCTCAAAAAAAATATTCGGCATATTCCTTTGACAGACGAGCAGGGTTTTTTGGTTGACTTAGTCTTGTGGCTAGATGTATTTGACCGGCCATGCACGAAAAAAGATGAACCAGTAGTAATTATGGCTGGGGGAATGGGGACCCGACTAGATCCTTTTACGAAGATTCTTCCTAAACCGATGATTCCCCTGGGTGATAAGCCTATTGTTGAGGTTATTATGGATAAGTTTTACAGGCAGGGCTTTAGCAATTTCATACTGTCCCTCGGATACAAGGCAGAGATTATCAAAACTTATTTTGCGGAAAATAACGGGCGTCCTTATAAAACTGATTTTGTGCAAGAGAAAGAGCCCCTTGGTACTGCGGGAGCATTAAGCCTGTTGGATAACAAAATACAAACTACCTTTTTTGTAACGAATTGTGACATTATTCTTGAGGCCAATTACGATGATGTTCTATCTTTTCATAAAGATAGAGAAAATGATCTTACTATTGTCGGTGCTCTCAAGGAGTTTACTATCCCTTATGGAGTATTGCGAACAGACAACGGAAAGTTACATAACATAGAGGAAAAACCCAACCTTCATTATTTGGTTAATACCGGAGTTTATGTATTAGAACCTAGACTATTATCACTTGTTCCCAGACATCAACCTTTACACATGACAGAATTAATCGTTCTTGCCCAAAAAAACGGTTTCAAAACAGGGGTCTTTCCATTTCATGGAAAATGGTTTGATGTGGGGCAGTGGGAAGAATACCGCCAAACATTAAAGGTTTTTGAATTATCCTCTTTAATAAATATGTGAAAAAATTAAAACAAACAATCCTGGAGGAACTCATCATGAATTTGCAGGGAAAAAAAATTCTTGTGACAGGTGCGGGTGGTTTTATTGGTTCTCACCTAACGGAAGAACTGATAAAAAGCGGTCTTAATGTCCGCACTTTTGTTCACTATAATTCCTTTAATTCGTGGGGATGGCTGGACGAGTTTCCCCGGGAAATTCGGAATAAGATGGATGTGTTTGCAGGTGACATCCGTGATCCCAATGGGGTTCGGGAGGCAATGAAAGGTATAGATATGGTTTTTCACCTTGCCGCTCTTATCGCAATTCCCTTCAGTTACCATTCTCCCGACAGTTATGTTGATACAAATATCAAAGGTATGTTAAATGTTTTACAGGCCGCTAGGGATTTAGGGACAAGCCGTTTATTGGTCACCTCGACATCCGAGGTGTACGGTACTGCCAAATATGTACCTATAGATGAAAAGCATCCTTTCCAGGGACAATCACCCTATTCAGCCACCAAGATAGGTGCAGACAGGCTGGCAGAATCCTTCTACAGAAGTTTTGATATGCCGATAACTATTGTAAGGCCCTTTAATACATACGGCCCGCGGCAGTCAGCCCGAGCGGTTATCCCGACAATCATTATGCAGCTGCTGGCGGGTAAAGAAGAAATAAAGCTTGGTTCTTTAACTCCTACCAGGGATTTCAATTATGTAAAAGACACTGTCCGTGGATTCATTGAAATTGCTAAATCGGATAAGACCATTGGTGAGGAAATAAATATAGCGACTCAAAAAGAAATTTCTATTGGTCACCTTGCGGAAGAACTCATTAGACAGATTAACCCTGAGGCAAAGATTGTGTGTGATGAGCAGAGGATTAGACCTGAAAAAAGCGAAGTCAACCGTCTCTTGGGCTCTAATGAAAAGATTAAGCGGCTGACCAGTTGGGAACCCCAATATTCCCTTGAACAGGGGTTGGCGGAAACTGTAGATTTCATTAAGCATAACTTGGACAAATACAAGGTTGATTTATATAACCTTTAAAGATTAAACAATCCGTTATCCGTTCCCAATTTGAGAGGTAATGAGCTTAAATAAGTGACTCATGCAATCAATACAGGGTGGCAACCAGTGGCCAATATTTGGATGAATTTGAAAAAAAGGTAGAGGAAGTGCTGTATATTGTAAAGTGTTTGAGGAAAGCGGGATAAAATAAGTTCTGCAAAAAAACGGGGTTTTTAGAAAGTTTGAATTTGCGGGTCTAAATTACTTGTCAGCATGGGAAGTTTGAGGGAGAGGCTAATGGAATTAAAAGACATTCTCATTGATGGGGAATGCACAATCAGCAAGAGAGAAGGTAGGCGTATTTTCTATCAGCGAGAATGGTTGGATGGATATTTGCCAGTTCGATGAAATGGAAGAAATGAGAAAGAGGTTAGCTGGAGATGGCTAAGAAATTACTTTTGGTTGGCGGTGGGGGGCATTGTAAATCCGTGTTGGACAGCCTTCTTAAGACCAGCCAGTACAAGGATATTGGCATAATCGATAAGAAAGAAAACATTGGAAAGGCAATTTTAGGTGTGCCCATTATAGGTGGTGACGATGATTTATTGGAATTATTTCAACAAGGTTTTAACTATGCGTTTGTTACTATTGGAAGCATAGGAAATCCGGCAAAACGAATAAAGTTGTTTACAAAGATTGAACGTATTGGTTTCAATATACCCAATATCTGTGATTCAACAGCTATTATTAGCGACAATGTAACTATGACAAAAGGTATATATGTCGGGAAAAATGTTGTTATTAATACGGGTTCTACAATCGGGGAAGGTGTGATCATTAATACCTCCAGTACTGTAGAACATGATTGTGTTATAGGTCAATTTGTTCATATCGCTTCAGGTTCGGTCCTGTGCGGAGAAGTGCATATTGGACGAAATACACATATAGGTGCCAACAGTGTTGTTAAACAGCAGGTCAAAATAGGTTCAAACTCTCTAATTGGAATGGGGAGCGTAGTACTGCATGATATTGGCGATAACAAATTGGCCTATGGCAATCCTTGCAAGGAGGCAAAGGACTTTTTATGAGAGTATTTATTATTGCTGAGGCAGGTGTTAACCATAACGGCAAGCCGGAATTAGCTAAGGAGTTGGTTGATAAAGCAAAGGAAGCTGGCGTTGACTGTATTAAGTTTCAGACATTTAAATCGGAAAATTGCGTCACCAGTAATGCAGAAAAAGCCGCATATCAAATACAGCAGACAGGCGCTGGCGAGAGCCAATTGGAAATGCTGCGAAAACTGGAGTTGTCGTTTGACGATTTTATCGAATTGAAGAATTATTGCGAAATGCAAAAAATCACGTTTCTTTCCACTCCTTTTGATTTAGAAAGTATAGATTTCCTAGCTAACCTTGGTATGGAATTTTGGAAGATTCCTTCCGGGGAAATTACTAATCTACCATATCTAATTAAGATTGCAAAAACACACAAGCCGGTTATAATGTCCACGGGAATGAGTAATTTAGATGAAATTCAAGAAGCCTTTAATTTATTGCAAGAAAACGGCAGTGGCGAAATCACATTACTTCATTGTACAACTGAATACCCTGCACCATACGAAGATGTCAATTTAAGGGCAATGCTTACGCTGAAAGAAAAGTTCAATACTCCGGTGGGATATTCTGATCATACAATGGGAATAGAGGTTCCGGTTGCTGCAGTAACGTTGGGAGCTACGGTAATTGAAAAACATTTTACCCTGGACAGAAATATGGAAGGACCTGATCACAAAGCCAGTTTAGAGCCCCACGAATTAAAAGCTATGGTTAGTGCTATTCGAAATGTGGAATTGGCAATGGGTGAAGGAGTAAAGAAACCTACTCCGTCAGAGCAGAAAAATATTGCTGTTGCAAGGAAGAGCATTGTGGCCAGCCGTAATATCAAAAAAGGTGAGGTTTTTACAGAAGATAATCTCACAACAAAACGGCCAGGCAACGGAATCAGCCCAATGCGGTGGTATGAAGTGCTTGGACAAAGAGCTGTTAGAGATTTTAAAGAGGATGAGTTGATAGTATTATAAAGAAGATATGTGTCTTAATAGCTAACTAGAGTTAAAGAATTAGGGAAGGGTTATTGTCGGTTTACGTTTAAACAAGAAGATTATCTTTAAGGAAACGAGTATGTTAGAAGTAATCCAAAAATATGATGTTCCGATTGATGTTAGGTGTGACGACAAATATTGTCAAGATTTCTTGCTAGGTTGAACTTTTTAAGATGCAGCTAAATATTAAAGGGAGTATTATAGAATGTGGTGTCCATCACGATGGAGGCCTTTTTGCTTGGGCTAACCCAAATAATTCCTACACTATCTTATGAAGAGGTATCTATATGTCCACAAAAATATTAACAGAAGCATCGGGAAGCCTGACTTCAGCTTATTTAATTGAGGCAATAAAGAAAGCCGGGTTTTTCCCTGTTGCTTCGGATATCGATCCTGAATGTGTTGGGCGTTATCTGGCACATGACTTTATAGAGATGCCTAGCAAAGACGACAAGAATCTTTGGGAGAAAACTCTGGGCAAGCTTATTTCTCATAAGATAGATATTGTAATTCCTTCACTTGATGAAACCTTGTTGGGTTGGGCTCAAAAAAAAGAAGAGTTTCTACAACACGGAGTTCACACTATTATTTCCAACCCACAAACTGTAAAAATATTTCAAGACAAATGGCTTACGTTTCAGTTTTTTAGACAAGCGGGAATACCTACACCACTAACCAGCCTTGAGCAAAAATATCCATTAATAAAACCTAGAAACGGACGCGGTTCAAAAGGGATTAAAGTTACTTCAGAATTTGTTCACATGGAGGGAATGATATCCCAGGAATTACTTGAAGGTGAGGAATATACAGTTGATGTTTTTTGCAACAAACAATCAGAACCTGTTTATATTGTTCCCCGTAAGCGACTGGGTGTTAAAGATGGTAAATCAACTGGCGGAATAGTGGTAAATCATCCGCAGATTATTAAGTGGGTAAAAAGAATATGCAAACAAATTCCTTTTTTGGGTCCCATTAATATTCAATGTTTTATCTGTAAGGACGGCTCAGTTAAGTTTGTTGAAATTAATCCCCGTATAGCGGGTGGAATGGCATTGGGGTTTGCTGCAACAGAAAACTGGATTAATCTTATAGTCGACCATTTTATTTTTGGTAAGAAAATTAACCCTAAACCAGTCCGGTATGGGATGAAAATGAAGAGGTATTATGCTGAAGTCTTTATTCCCTAATATTGATTGGAATTCTATAAGAGTAGTCGGTTTTGATTTAGATGGTACTCTTTATGATGAATTGGATTTTATCACTCAAGTTTACAAACCAATTTCCGAGTACTTAGCTAAGGTATGTTCTTGTAACCCATCAGGTATTTATAATTGGATGGTGAGAAGGTGGTTGGAAAAGGGGAGTTCTTACAATCGTATTTTTTGTGAGGTTTTAATCAACCGCGGTGTTGAACAAAACGCAAGAGAAGTAATAATATCTAAGTGCGTTGAGATTTATAGGTCGTTTAAGCCAAACTTAACTCTGCCAAAAAGGTCATGCTGGCTGTTAGACTTGTTTGCTGAAGAATTTCATGATTTGTTTTTAGTTACTGATGGATCTGTTTCTCTCCAATTAGCAAAAATTGAAACATTAGGGTTGCTTCGTTGGTTCAAAACTGAAAACATAGTAATAACTGGGGCTTATGGTAAAGAATACTATAAACCTTCTGTATTGAGCGTAGGAAAGATAAAAGTACTTCGCGGTATAAGTCCCCATGAGACTGTTTTCTGGGGAGATAGAGAAGTTGACGAAGAATTTTCTAATAATGCCGGGTTTCATTTTATTAATGTGAAATGTTTAGACAATATGAAACTACATTTTATAACTTGAAGATTATCATGTATTAGGAGAAAAATATGAATAAACGAAAGATTTTGGGAGTTACCGGAATACGCTCTGAATACGACATTATGTCTTCGGTGTTCCATGCAATAGATAGGCATCCGTTGCTTGATTTAGAACTCATTGTTACTGGGGCACATTTATCAGAAGCTTATGGTTATACAATTAAAGAAATAAAATCCGATGGCTTTAAGATTGCTGATGAAGTGGAAAGTTTGATTAATGGGGATAATGTCTCCTCCCGTGTTAAAGGACTAGCAGTTCAGTTAGCGGGTATGATTCAAACGGTTACTAGAATTAAGCCCGATTTTCTATTGGTATTAGGTGACAGGGAAGAGTCAATTGCTACTGCTCTGGTTGGGGCTTATATGAATATCCCGGTTGCCCATATAGGTGGGGGGGACCGGGTTGTAGGTAATGTTGATGATCAGGTAAGACATGCAGTAACTAAACTGGCTCACCTACATTTCGTTACCAACAAGGAAAGCTATGAACGAGTTATTAAATTGGGTGAGCAGCCGTTTAGAGTTTTTAATACAGGTAACCCAGGATTAGACAGATTAAAAAAGGCACCTTATTTAACGGCTGCTGAACTGTCACAAAGACTGGGTTTTGATATTAAAGAGGATGAACCATTAATAATATTAATTCAGCATGTTATTTCCACTGAAAGTGAATGTGGTTATTTTCAAATGAAACAAACTCTTGAAGCAGTAAAAAGACTACAAATAAAAACGATACTCAGCTATCCAAACTCCGATGCAGGTAGCCAGCAGATAATCAAGGCAATCAATGAATATAAAGACTTACGTTTTCTTCATGTTACAAAAAATATTCCACGTTTGGAATTTGTAAATCTTATGAGGAGAGCAGGTTGCATGCTGGGAAATTCCAGTGCTGGAATTTTAGAGGCGCCCTTGTTGAAACTCCCGGTAATAAATGTTGGTAATCGTCAAAAAGGTCGATTACATGCTGAGAACGTCCAGTTCGTCCCACATGATGTTGATGCCATATGTAATGCTGTAACCAAAGCATTATTCGACAGATCATACAGAGAAAAGGTAGCTAAATGTTCCAATCCTTATGGAGATGGCCATTCCTCAGAAAAAATAGCTGAGATTCTGGCTACAATCCCTATTAACAAAAAATTATTAGTAAAGGACATTACTTATTAATGAACAAACAAATTATTGTTATCGCACCTCATCCAGATGACGAAACCCTCGGTTGTGGGGGGACAATCCTTCGACATATAGCCGAAGGTGATATTGTTCATTGGTTAATAATTACAGGAATGCAAGTTGAACAGGGGTTTTCTAAGGAGCAGGTGCAGAGAAGAGATGCTGAGATAAAAAAAGTTGCGTTAAAATATGGTTTTTCCTCAGTACACGATCTGAGATTTCCCGCTGCTCGGCTCGAAAGTCTTTCTATTGGCGAAATTATTAAAACAATAGGAAAAGTGTTTGCAATGGTTACTCCTGAAGTAATATATATACCTTACCGTGGGGATATACATAGTGACCACCGTATTACCTTTGATGCAGTCTCTGCTTGCACTAAATGGTTCCGTTACGGGTCGGTTAAACGTGTACTGGCATATGAAACTCTTTCTGAAACAGATTTCGGGATTAATCCTGATGATAATGGCTTTCGGCCTAATGTATTTGTGGATATTAGCAAATTCTTAGAAACCAAATTGGAGATAATGAAAATTTATTCCAGTGAGTTCGGTACATTTCCCTTTCCGAGAAGTGAACAAGCAATTCGTGCATTAGCTGCGTACCGTGGTGCAACCGCAGGTTGTCTAGCCGCGGAAGCTTTTATGCTGTTAAAGGAAATTGTCTAGAATTAGTTAAATGCAGAAAGGGTCTAAAGGGATGAAAAAATGATAAAAGATAAAACTGTTTTGGCTATAATTCCGGCTCGTGGAGGCTCTAAAGGCGTCCCCTTGAAGAATATTCGAGACGTTGGCGGAAAACCCCTAATTGCCTGGACTATCATGGAAGGGAAAAAGTCAAAATATATTGATCGGCTAATCTTATCATCAGAGGACGAAAGGATAATAAATGTAGCAAAAAAACTGGGTTGCGAAGTGCCGTTTACACGTCCAAGTTCCCTGGCACAAGATGAAACCCCCAGTATTGATGTAATCGTTCATGCTGTTCAAACAATTCCGGAAAAATATGATTATATTGTGCTGCTTCAACCGACATCGCCTTTGCGTAAAGTTACGGACATTGACAATTGTATTGAGCAATGCCTGCAAAAAAATGCAAAGGCATGTGTTTCTGTCACCGAACCGGAAAAAAGCCCCTTTTGGATGTACAAGATTGATGAAAATGGGCACATGATTCCCTTGATAAACCTCGATAAGGGGATTACGAGACGGCAAGACTTGCCAACAGTGTATGCTTTAAATGGAGCTGTATATGTGGCACAGTGGGAATGGCTGCTTGAAGCGCGCTCATTTCTGACATCTGATACTATTCCCTACTTTATGCCAAGAGACAGATCTTTTGATATTGATTCGGAAATTGATTTAATAATATGTGATTTTCTTTTGAATAATCCTTTATCAACCTCTGTATAATGCCTCCCATTGTCAAGACAGATTTAGTCGAAAAAAAGCTAATGCTATCTTCCTTTATTTATATTTTTTGCCCTGAGGCAAATTTGTTTTTCAGGGCTTTTTTATGCCAAAAAGGCATTGGAATTCAATAGTTCTTATTAACTTGTAAAGCTGGCTGCAGATTTATTTTTGCCCTGGAGTATTGCCGACTACTGTAAATTATATATTTTATTCTCTTGGAAAACACTGAAGTTGCCCTTGATGCATTGAAATTTAAGTATTAATATACACCGGGGTTCTCGAAGAGGAATAAAATGATAATGGTATTATGAGCAATATTAAGAAAAGGAAGGATTAAATAATTGAAAAATATTAGAGAGTTGGCGGCACGGAAATGGTTTCTTGCTATTTTGAGTCTCTTGTGCCTATCGCTTCTGGCTGGGTGCGGGGATGTTGATGAAGCATCCGATCAGTACAATACAGATACTCGTACAATATCAGAAATCGACTCTCCCCTCTTACTTGAAAAAGCCGAAGTAGTACGTGTCGTTGACGGGGATACCGTTGTTGTCCGTCTTGAGACCGGTGCCGAAGAACGGGTTCGTTTCATTGGTGTGAATACCCCGGAGTCAACTACGAAACATGAGCCGTATGGTGAAGAGGCGGCTTCTTTCACAAGGAGTCGGTTGGACGGAGAAATTGTTTATCTTGAAAAAGATGTTAGTGACAGAGATAGGTACGGAAGGCTTCTTAGATATATATGGCTTGAACCGCCAGCAGAAGTATCAGAAGACTCTATCAGGGGAAAACTTTTCAATGCTATTCTTTTGTTGGAAGGATATGCCCAAGTTGCAACATATGCCCCGGACGTAAAATATACCGATGATTATTTCATACGTTTTCAGACCGAAGCTAGGGAATTAAATAAAGGGCTGTGGGGGTTGAAATCCGACGCAGAGGAGTCGGCGCACCGTAACGCTTTAGATGCGCGAGACCAGCAGACGAGCACTGTCTATGTTACGAACAGCGGAAAGAAGTATCATCGGGATGGGTGCAGATATTTGAAACAAAACAAGGTTCCTATGAGTTTGGAGGAGGCCCAATCTCAGGGATATGAACCGTGCTCTGTTTGTAAATCATTGTTAACTTAGCTGATATAAGGGGGGTTTTTCGATAGACATCTCATACGCCTCAGCGCGTGTGGGATGTTTTTGTTTAACTGCCTCCAAGTGACAGATAAATTTACAAAATTTTTTTAGATATGTTTGAGACCCCGGTAAGGGTTTCTTGGAGATTTAGCTGGAGCAGCTCCATGAGGTCCTATTTTATTTTGGGACTGTGGAGACGTGTTTTTGTTTCCGAAGAACATAGAAGAAGAAACAGAATTATTAATCTACAGGGGTGAGGAAAGTGGCAGTAGCAGGCATCCACCAAGCTGTGGTAAATCCGTTTGGGACAAATGCAGAATATTCCGGCGGCGGTGTCTCCCGCAGGCAGAACCCGGCAGTTGTCTCCCAGGAACAGAAACAGTCAGTGGTTCCAATAAATGAAGACATTTACGGTCAAAGCAGTGCAGGTATGGATTCCAAAGAGGTTCTCCGGGTAAGGAACACACGCTTTGAGTTTTCTGTGCATGAAGGAACAGAAAAGATAATGGTCAAGGTAATCGATGAGGTTACAGATGAGATTATTCGGGAAATACCACCGGAACAGATTCTTAACATGGTAGCCAAGATGTGGGAATTAGCAGGTCTGCTGGTGGACAAGAGGGCATAAGGGGGGATTGGTTTGAGTATTATGCGTATTGGTGGCCTGGCCTCAGGTATGGATATTGACCAGATTATATCTGATATGATGAGTGTCAGGCGTTTACCTCTGGATAAGCTGACTCAGCAGAGGCAGCGGCTGGAATGGCAGCAGGAAGATTACCGTGCTATCAACAAGCAGCTGTTCAGCCTGCGGGAAAGTGTTTTTAGTCTGAAACTCCAGGGGACATTCAATGTAAAGTGCGCCTTTTCTTCAAATGAGGATATTGTCCAGGTATCTGCCGGGGGAAATGCTCTTAACGGAACATACAAAATAGTTGTCAAGCAGCTTGCGGAAGGGGCTTTTAAGACAAGTGATGCACCTGTAGGCTCAACGGATGATTACTCTACTTTGAGTACCCAACTGGTGGGGCTGACAGGAGAAATCAAGTTCAAAATTAATGGTCAGGAGTTTATCATCAATACGGAAACAGAGAGTATTTATGATTTAATCAATAAAATTAACAAGGCAGACATTGGTGTGCAAGCTTCTTATGACCGCAACCTGGACCGTTTTTTCTTGAGCACAACGGGGACCGGTTCTGAAGCGAAAATTGTGATAGATGAGCTTGAAGGTCAGAGCCTTTTTCCCAGGCTGAAAATAGATACAGCGGCAGTTCATGGTTCCGACGCGAGGTTTACCCTGAACGGGGCGGAGTTTACTATGGCTTCCAACGAGTTTACCATTAACGGAATTAATTATTCTCTTAAAGGGGTGAGCCCCGAAGGGCCAGGTGGAGAGCCCGTTCCTGCCAGTGTCAGCGTAAAATCAGATACCGATAAAATTTTTGATACTATCATGGACTTTGTAAACCTCTACAATGAGACTATTAACAAGATCAACGGGAAGCTTTTTGAAAAATATTACCGTGATTATCCACCTCTTACTGATGCAATGCGGGAACAGTTGGATGATGATCAGATTGAAAAGTGGACGGAAAAGGCAAGAAGCGGTCTGCTGAGAAATGACAGCATGCTTTCCGGCATTGTAAGTCAGATTAGAACAGCGATTTACGGTGTTGTAGAAGGGGTTTCCGGTGAATATAACTCACTGGCTTCCCTTGGGATTACGACTAAGGATTATTCTGAGCGGGGTAAGCTTCATGTTAATGAGGATAAGCTCAGGGAAGCAATTGCCAAAGACCCGGAAGGGATCAAGGAATTGTTTACGGCAACAAGTGCTGACGGAAGTAGCAAAAATGAGGGTATAGCTTCCCGTCTTTACAATGAGGTTGTGGCAGGTATCTCCAAGGTTACTGAAAAGGCGGGGATAGAGTCTGATTTCAGCCTGGTAGATAACAGTGTAATCGGAAAACGGATAAAAGATATGGACGACAGGATTGAAGATTACGAAGACAGGATGAAAATGATTGAGGACCGGTACTGGAGGCAGTTTACTGCCATGGAAGAAGCGATTAACCAGATGAACAGCCAGAGCATGTGGTTGACGCAGCAGTTCTGGATGGGCAAGGGTTAAGAAAATGATTAAGGTGGGTAAAGACCATGACAAGTATGGATGAGGCTGTCCATGAGTTGGTTGAACAGCTGACAAAAAGAAAACGCTACCTCCAGGAAATTAGGACACTTGCCCAGCGGCAGAAGATGGC
>LFRM01393117.1_pt5 | contig 35112 bp, 36 predicted proteins | sample 618341 | NCBI WGS metagenome assembly LFRM01 (sample SAMN03654438, study PRJNA283298) | anaerobic digester metagenome | isolation source: pool of bioreactors CSTR01a, CSTR02a, and CSTR03a thermophilic anaerobic... | place: Denmark: Kgs. Lyngby | collected 2014-05-21 | reverse complement strand
GATGCAGATCCTTTTGCTCTCGCTCTAAAACGTTTGATTGTAATTCCTTCATCAGCATAACACTCTGATATAAATAATTTGCTCTCGTCTAATTGGTGATTGTTTACGGCATTTGCAACCGCTGATTTTAAGACTTTAGCTGTAACTTCTGCTCCATAGTTAGGAAGATGTTGTAGAATAGCTGCTGCTGTTTCTACATCTTTTCCACGTACTAAGTCTAAGACTAAACGTACTTTTCTTGGTGCAATTCTAATTGTTTTCGCTTGAGATTTAACGTTCACTTTTCTTGTCTCCTGCGCCATGTCCTCTAAATGTTCTAGTTGGAACAAACTCACCTAATTTGTGTCCTACCATATCTTCTGTAACAAATACTGGTACATGTTCTTTTCCGTTATATACTGCAAATGTGTGTTCAACGAATTGCGGGAAAATTGTTGAACGTCTTGACCAAGTCTTAATGACTGATTTCTTTCCGCCTTTTTGAGCTTCTACTTTTTTCATTAAATGCTCATCACAGAAAGGCCCTTTTTTTAAACTACGACTCATATTGATTTCCTACCTTTCGTTATTTTTTCTTTCTTCTATCTCTAACGATTAAATCGCTAGATTTGTTTTTAAGTTTACGAGTTTTAACGCCCATAGCTTTTTTACCCCAAGGTGTCATTGGCGCGACACGTCCAATTGACGTACGTCCTTCTCCACCACCATGTGGGTGATCAATTGGATTCATTGCTGATCCACGAACTGCTGATCTTTTACCCATCCAACGAGATCTACCAGCTTTACCAATAACCACTAATGAATGGTCACCATTTCCAACTGTACCAATTGTTGCACGGCAAGTACCTAATATCTTACGTACTTCTCCACTTGCAAGTCTTAGCGTTACATATTTGTCTTCGACACTTGTAACTTGAGCACTTGTTCCAGCTGAGCGAACTAATTGTCCACCTTTACCTGGTTTTAGTTCAACGTTGTGAACAGTTGTACCTTCTGGGATAAATCTTAATTGTTTTGAGTTTCCTACGATAATGTCTGCATCATCGCCAGAAATAATTGTCATTCCAACCGTTAATCCTTTTGGTGCAAGAATATATCTTTTTTCACCATCTGCATATGTAACTAATGCAATGTGTGCACTTCTATTTGGATCATATTCGATTGTTGATACTTTTGCTGGAATATTATCTTTATTACGTTTAAAGTCAATAATTCTATATTGACGTTTATGTCCTCCACCTTGGTGGCGTGTAGTAATACGTCCAGTATTGTTACGTCCACCCTTTTTACTAATAGATTCAGTAAGTGATTTTTCAGGCTTTACAGCAGTTATGTCTTCTCTTACTAGAGCGGTCATATGTCTGCGTCCTGGCGTGGTCGGTTTATACTTTTTAATCGCCATTGATTACTCCTCCTTGCGCATTTGACGGAAATAGCGCCTTCTTCCGTTTAATATCTACTTATCTTTCTTCGAAGATATCAATTGTGTGTCCGTCAGCTAATTTAACTAACGCTTTTTTGTAACCTGATTTAAAACCAGAATATTGTCCCATTCTTGTTTTCTTAGGGTTAACGTTAATTGTGCTCACGCGAGCAACTTTGACGTTAAATAATTCTTGAATCGCTAATTTGATTTCAGTTTTATTTGCGTCTCTAGCTACGACGAATGTAACTATGTTATTGTCAGCAGTTAATGCCGCTGATTTTTCCGTAATAATCGGTTTAATAATAATATCTTTTGCTCTACTCATTATACTAGTACCTCCCCAGCTATCTTAGCAGCCGTTTCAGTCATTACTAAGTTTTGCGCGTTCATAATGTCAAAGACATTTAAACTTTCAACTGGTAAGATTTCAACTCTGCTTAAGTTTCTCATAGATAGGAATGCATTTTCGAAGTCTTCTTTAGCAGAAACTACGAACAATGTTTTTCTTTCTAAGTTTAGGTTGTCTAAGATTGAAATAAAGTTTTTTGTTTTAACTTCATTCATTGACAAATCTTTAATTAAGATCATTGAATTGTTTAAGACTTTGTCGCTTAAAGCTGATCTAATTGCTAATCTTCTAACTTTTCTGTTTGTATTAAGTTTGTAAGATCTTGGTGTTGGTCCAAAGACAACTCCACCACCACGCCATTGTGGTGATCTAATTGACCCTTGACGCGCACGCCCTGTACCCTTTTGAGCCCAAGGTTTACGTCCTCCACCTCTAACTTCTGATCTGTTTTTTACCTTATGTGTTCCTTGACGAAGCGAAGCTTGTTGAGCAACAACTGCATCAAATAATACTTGTTTGTTAGGTGTAATCCCAAATACATCAGCAGAAACTTCAACATTTTCTAATTCTTGTCCATCAAGATTATACATTTTTAAAATTGCCATTGATTACTCCTCCTCTGCTGCTGTTTCATCGCTTGAAACATAACTTACCAGTGAAACTGGTTCAACTTGCTTGATTCTCTTAGTTGTTGTTTTAAGGAATACTAAGCCACGTTTTGGTCCAGGAACATTTCCTTTAACCAAGATTACGTTTTTATCAACATCAATTTGGATAACTTCTAAATTTCTATTCGTAGTTGTAAATCCACCGTGTTGACCAGCCATTTTTGTTCCTTTAGCAACTTTACCAACAGTACCACCAGAAGCTATTGATCCCGCACTACGGTGGAATCTAGAACCATGTGATTTTGGCCCTAAAGCTTGGTTGTTTCTCTTGATTGCTCCAGAAAATCCTTTACCCTTAGAAATAGCAGTAGCATCTAACATATCGCCAGTAGCGAATAAATCTAATGACACTTCATCTCCAACTTCATATTGTGACATGCCGTTTCCGCGAACTTCTCTCATAAACTTTTTAGGTGTTGTATCTGCTTTTTTAGCATGACCTTTTTCTGGTTTATTTGAGCGTTGTTCTTTCACATCTTGAAATCCTAATTGAACAGCTTCATAACCATCTGTTTCAATTGTCTTTTTTTGCATAACTACATTAGGTGTTGCCCCGATTACAGTAACTGGAATCAGCGTACCATCAGTGGTGAACACCTGAGTCATGCCAAGTTTCTTTCCTAAAATACCCTTCATGATTTAACCTCCATCACCACTAAAGTTTAATTTCTATGTCAACACCACTTGGTAGCTCTAGTCTACTCAAGGCATCAATAGTTGATGCGTTTGGTCCAACAATTTCAATTAATCTTTTATGTGTCCTTTGTTCAAATTGCTCTCTTGAATCTTTGTTCACGTGAGGTGAACGTAAGATTGTTATAATTTCTTTTTCAGTTGGTAGTGGAACTGGTCCAATAACCTTCTTTGCTCCGTGATCGTTAGCTGTTTCAATAATTTTAGCAGCTGCCAGATCGATTGTCCTATGCTCGTAAGCCTTTAGACGAATCTTGACGTTATTTTTTGCCATGAAACTCCTCCTTTTTCTTTCCATTCGCTCTAGGCGACATCCGCTCAACGTAAATTCCCCAACATCCCACCAGTCATGACAACGGGTTCCGGTGTGTCGGCAACCTTACGTTTCTTTGCGACGCTTGTTTATTATAACAAAAAGACTTGCCTATTGCAAGTCTTACATACCACTTTATTTTATTTGTTTTCAACCTATTAAATACCCTTACACTCTGTGGCCCAAAGTGAATCCTTCACCCATAATTTCATTGGCATCTTGAACGATTAAAAAGGCTTTTTCGTCTTCTTCTAAAACAATCTTTCGCAAGTCAGGATATTGCTCTTGAGTTATAACACACATGATTATATCACGTTGTTCCTTGCCATAGCCACCTTGAGCATTGATTATTGTTGTACCTCGATCTAACTCAATATGGATACGATTGTTAATATTTTCCAATTGCTCAGAGATAATTAAGATTGACTTGGCTTTTTCTGTACCAAACAGTAAAACTTTACCAACAGTATAAGAAGCAGCCCAAACTGAAATTAATCCCATTAAGACAAATTCAATACCCAAAGTTGATATACCTAGCATTACCGTAATACCATCAACAATTAACAAGCCTAGTGATGTCGGAACACTAAAGTATCTAGATAGTAGTAAAGGAAAGACATCCATACCACCTGTACTTGCATGCGATCTAAACACCAAACCTAAAGCAACACCTGATAAAACACCACTATATAGTGAAGCCAAGATTGGATCTGTATCAATTGTAAAAGTTGAATATCTAAGCAATTCTAACATAATTGGATAAACAACTGAACTAACAACTGTTTTAAACGCAAAGGCCTTGCCTAAAAAAACAGCTCCCAAAACAAATGTTAATAATATTAAAGAATAGGCTATATAATTTGTGTCAATATTAGGCAAAATTGGACCCAAGGCAATTGACACCCCAAAAATTCCACCAGTTAGTATATTATAAGGCAAAATAAAGAAAGTAACAGAAAAGGCTAGGATAAAATTCCCTAAAAGCAAAATAAGAAACTCTTTAGTATTTTCCTTTATAAAGTTATTCATCTTTACCCCCTATTGTGCATTAGAATTTTGGCTTAAAAACTCATAAACAAAATTCTCGATTTTACCATCCAATACGGCTTCCACATTTCCTTCTTCATAATTAGTTCGAGTGTCCTTAACCATTGAATAAGGGTGAACTACATATGATCTAATTTGTGATCCCCACTCTATTGCTGACTTTGTGCCAGTAATTTCATCAAGTTGTTTGGCTTGTTCTTCCAACATCATTTGAAATACTCGCGATTTTAACATAACCATTGCTTCATCACGGTTTGCATGTTGTGATCTTCCAGTTTGTGATGCTGCCACAATGCCTGTTGGTTTATGAATTAGGCGAACAGCAGAGTCAGTCTTATTAATATGCTGGCCACCTGCACCTGTTGCACGATGTGTTTCCATTTCTATATCAGAGTCAGGAATGTCTAGCTCAATATCTTTAATTTCTGGTGTAACACTAACAGCTGCAAATGAAGTATGACGACGACCTGAACTATCAAAAGGAGAAAGTCTCACCAAACGGTGCACACCTTTTTCACTCTTTAAATAACCATAAGCCAGATCTCCACTAACTTTAAACGTAACCGATTTAATCCCAGCTTCTTCACCAGGTAAATAATCTAAAACTTCCATCTTAAAACCTTTTCGCTCAACATAGCGAGTCAGCATTCGATATAACATTGAGGCAAAGTCATGACTCTCAGTGCCACCGGCACCTGGATGAATTTCAACAATTGCATTGTTGTTATCATATTCACCACTTAGCAACACTTTTATTTCAAAGTCAGAAAATGAATTGGCCAATTCAGCATGTTCAATTGATAAAAGTTCAATTAATTCACCATCTGTTTCCTCTTTAACCATTTCATATGTATCATTAACTGACGCTAATTTTGTTTCAATTCGTTCAAAATCTTTAACTAAAGACTTGTTTTGGTTTAACTCATCAAAAACTTTTTGCGAGTTTTTACGATCATCCCAAAAATTAGCCTCCATTGTTAAAAGCTCAAGTTCAACTATTTTAGCTCTTTTAACACTTAGGTCAAAGCGAACCTCTAAGCTGTTCAAACTTGCTATTAAACTGTTCTATTGATTTTTTTATTTCATGTAAATGCATATTATTTGCTCCTAACTTCAACACGCATACTCCACTGAACAACTTCTACAGCTATATTTTTCATCATATCTTCAAATAAACGGTAGCCCTCTTCAATGTATTGTTGTAATGGATTTGACTGTGCATAAGAACGTAAGTGGATTCCCTCTCTTAAACCGCTCATAATATCTATGTGATCAATCCATTGGCGGTCAATAATTCTTAAGACAATAACACTTTCCACTCTAATTGCTTCATTTCTAACTTTTCTAATTTTATGATTGTAATGACCCCAAGCAGTTTTGTTACAAATTTCAACTACTTCAGCAGCATTTTTGTCTTTTAAATTATTTGCTTTAATAATACCATCAAAACCAAGCAAGTCTAATGCATCAACAATTGCTTGATAATCTAAGGTTTGAGTTTCAATATTGAAATGAGTATTTACGATATCTTCAATTGCTTTATGGAACATATCTTCAACAATAATGTGAATATCATCATTTTCTAAAATATAATCTCTTTGTTTATAAATTGTTTCACGCTGTAATGCTAAAACATCATCATATTCAAGTAGCGATTTTCTAACATCAAAGTTAACGCCCTCAACCTTTTTTTGAGCTGTTCCAATTGCTTGAGTAAACATTTTTGATTCAATCGGTGTATCGCCTAAACCTTCAGTTAAACCACTAAATTTTTCACTACCAAAACGAACCATTAGCTCGTCTTCCATCGATACAAAAAATTGTGAAAGTCCTGGATCTCCTTGACGACCTGCACGACCACGTAATTGATTATCAATTCTTCGTGATTCATGACGCTCACTACCAATTACTGCTAGTCCACCTAAGTCTCTAATTTCATCACTAATTTTGATGTCAGTCCCACGTCCTGCCATGTTTGTGGCAATTGTTACTGAACCTTTAAAACCAGCACGTTTAATTATCTCTGCTTCTTTTTCATGAAATTTAGCATTTAGTACTTGGTGGCGAATTCTGCGTTGTTTTAACATCTTACTAACAAACTCACTTGTTTCAACTGAGATTGTCCCTACTAAAATTGGCTGCCCAGTTTCATTAATTTCTGCAATTCTATCAATTAAAGCAGCAAATTTAGCTTTTTGAGTTCCGTATACTACATCTGTTAAGTCTTTTCTAATTAGAGGAACATTTGTCGGTATTTCTAAAACTCGCATATTATATATAGATAAAAACTCTTCTTCTTCAGTTTTTGCTGTTCCAGTCATTCCGGCAAGTTTGTCATATAATCTAAAAAAGTTTTGATAGGTAATTGTCGCTAGTGTTGATGTTTCCTCTTTAATAGTAACTGCCTCTTTAGCTTCAATTGCTTGGTGGAGACCATCAGAAAAAGCTCTACCTTCCATCATTCTTCCAGTAAATTGGTCAACGATAACGATTTCATCATTTCTAACAACGTATTCAACTTCATTATCCATTGTAAAGTTTGCTTTTAGTGCCATATTAATATGGTGAACAGCATTTGTATGTTCAACATCATATAAGTTAGATATTTTGAAAAAGTCTTCAGCTTTTTTTACACCTTGTTCATTTAACTGAACAGTCTTACTTTTAATATCAACATCAAAGTCCTCATTATTTTTTAACCTTTTAACAAAACGGTCGGCTTGTTCATAAAGGTTTGCAGTTTGACGACGACCACCAGAAATAATTAATGGTGTTCTTGATTCATCAATTAAAATCGAGTCAACCTCATCAACTAAGGCGAAGTTTAAACCACGCATAACTCTCTCCTCAACATTTGTAACCATATTGTCACGCAAATAGTCAAAACCTAATTCTGAGTTAGTTGTATATGTAATATCAGCCTTGTAAGCTTCTTGTTTTTGTTTATTGTTTAAACCACGTTCATTAAAAGCTACTGTCAATCCTAAAAACTCATGAATTGAGCCCATCCACTTAGAGTCACGTTTAGCTAAATACTCATTAACAGTAACAATGTGTGTACCTTTACCTTGTAGAGCATTTAAATAAACTGGCAATACTGAGGTAAGTGTTTTACCTTCTCCAGTTTTCATTTCAGCGATGTCACCATCATTTAAGATTACTCCGCCAAGAATTTGTACTGGATAAGCATGTTCACCAATAACTCTTCTTGCTGCTTCTCTTGCCACGGCAAAAGCTTCAACTAAAATATCATCTAAAGTTTCACCCTTAGCTAATCTATCTCTAAATATTTCTGTCATATCTTTTAACTGCTCATCACTTTTAGCTTGCATTTGTGGATCTAACGCTAAAACTTTTTCAACAGTTTTTTCTACTTCACTTAATCTTTTGCTTTCATATGAAAACATATTATTCATAAACTTTTTTATAAAACCCATATTAAGCCCTCCATTTTGATACCAAATGAATTATAACACTTATGTAAAAAATAAAAAAGGCGTTTCCACCTTTTTTACAGCTTACATGTCATTATAATTGTTATAACTTCACGATATTATGTGCTTGAAGTCCACGTTCGCCTTCCACTAATTCGAATTCAACTTGATCGCCTTCATCGATAGTTTTGAAGCCTTCCATAACTAATTGAGAATAGTGGAAGAAGACATCTCCCTTATCTTCAGTCTCAATAAAGCCAAATCCTTTAGTCTGATTAAATCTTTTTACTTTTCCTACCATAAGCATACCTAAACCTTTCCACGTCATCTACGTATTTATATTATATAACATTAACGTGAAATTGCAAAAGTTAACACTTACAAAATTGCAACGTTTCTTGCTTGAATTCCCTTGCTTTCTTCAACTACTTCATATTTTACAAGATCGCCAGCTTCAAGTGACTTGTAACCTTCTTGAATAATGTGGGAATAGTGAACAAAAATATCTGTTCCATCGTCTTGACAAATAAAGCCAAAACCTTTTTCAGCATCAAACCATTTAACCTTACCTTGCATAAATTCACCTTTTTCTATTTAATGTTGTTTGCGATTGAAATAATTATTATTTTATTAGCAATTGGCTTTATTATATTTAAAGCTGCCCTTATTGAACTTCCTGAAGTAATAACATCATCAAAAATTATCACCTTATCTAGTTTAAGATTACTAACTTTTAAATTAAATACTTGATTGTCTCTATTTTTTTTAAATCTTTGGATACTATCTGTTTTCTCTAAGACATCAGAAATTGGAAGCTTGCAGCCTTTTAACATTAATTGTAAATGATTAAAGCCACGACGTTTTAATAAAGTTGTAGAAGAAGGAATTAAAATGATTTCATAACCCTTAAAAAAATAATTAATCAACCACATCCATTTAAGCAAGAAAATCGGTGCTAAAGGTTTATCGAGTAAATCTTTATATCTGATTAAAATTTTTGAAAACTCTTCATCATAGTTATAAAAGCTAAATAAGCGATACTCTTCAAAATAGTGGATTCTTAATTTTTCTGACAATTGATTTCGACAAATAAAACATATTTTGTCATCAATTAACAAACGATATAAATCTATACCTTTTAATAAACTGTCACTACAAATTAAGCATTCATCATTTCTAATTCCGCAATACATAAATCTACCTTCTCACTTTTACTTTGACATAAAAAAACACCTAAGCCCTCGGGTGCACTTGCTTTTCTTCCAACCCGCCCAGCAATTTGAATAAGTGAAGCTTGATTAAAGACTGGATGATCAGCAAATAGCACACAAATATTAACGTTTTCAATCGTAATTCCGCGTTCCATGATCGTAGTTGTAATTAGCACATCATAAATACCCAAATCAAAATCCTTTATAATTTTTTCCTTGTTATCTTTTTTCGAGTGGATAGCTGGAATATTTAAAAGTTTTGATAGTTTTTGTGCTAAGGCAATTGTTGGAACAAAAACCAGTAATCTTTTGACGGTTTTGATCCATTTAAGCATTTGTAAATATAATAGAGGTTTAAAATTAATTATTACAGTTGGAACTAGCAAATCATAACCGTGATAGCGCCTAAATAGTGTCAGTGTTACTAACTGTTTCATTTGTGCAGTTGGCGTAGCACTTAGATAAACAGTATTCCCATTAACGCTATTTTTAGCAATAGCTTGCAAAAGTTGGTTGTTAGCAAATGGAAAAGCATCGGGCTCATCCAAAATTAGAATATCAAAATAATTTAAATAATTATATAACTGATGCGTTGTACAAACGATTAAATCTCCAAACAACTTATTAGTATAGCCTTCACATACCGCTACAACCTCAATTTCACTAAAATAAGTTTCCATCCTTTCTTTTAACTCCAATACAACTTGACGTCTTGGTATGGCAATTCCTACTTTTAAGCGATTATTTAAACAATACCTAATCGTTTCTAAAACTATTTCCGTTTTACCTGTTCCGCATGCTGCAAAAATCAAAACATCTTTTTTATCCTTAATGTTTTTCAGTAAATCTTTTGATAGGTTTTTTTGGGCTTTAGTCAAATCAAATCCTAAATCATACTCTGCATCTAAATTCTCACTAAAGGAAAAACTCTCTTTATCTAATATCCCAGCATTAAAGACTAAACACTTTCGACATACATATTCATTGTTGAGTAAAAAGAAATAGCGATTGTCTTGATTGTTGCATTTTAAACATTTCATCTTAACCTCCTAGTTAAACATAGTGTTAAATTTCATCAACTCCTAAATATCAAAAGCAACATATTATGCTAATATTAAAGAAAGGAGTGATTATCTTGGTAGAATTTACATACTTTACACCAACAAAAATTATTTTTGGACCAAATAGTGAAATGGAAGTTTCTAATTTAATCAAACAAGCGCAAGGAAAAAAGATCTTAGTCCATTTTGGACAAGACTCCATAAAAAAATCTGGTCTTTTAAAAAGAGTCTTAAATAACTTGATTGAAAATGATTTAAACTACGAACTTTTAGGAAAAGTTAGTGCAAACCCAATGCTTTCTAAAGTTGAAGAAGGTATTGCTTTAGTAAAAGCTGAAAAAATAGACTTTGTTTTAGCCATTGGTGGTGGCAGTGTTATTGACTCAGCTAAAGCAATTGCAGCTGGGGCCCTTAGTGATGATAAAGTTGAATATTTAATTGGCAAAAAAGATATTAATCAATCTCTTCCAGTAGGCGTAATTTTAACAATTGCGGCAGCAGGTAGTGAAATGAGTGGCACGTCAGTTATAACTAATGACAAAACAAAACTGAAAAGATCATTTAGTGGTGATGCAATGCGCCCTGTTTTTGCAATACTAAATCCTATTTTAACTTACACTTTACCAAAGTATCAAACTGCTTGTGGAATTGCAGATATTATTATGCATACAGTTGAAAGATACTTTACAGAAGCAAAAGGCTTGCTACTTACAGATGAAATCGCAAAAGTCTTGATTCAAAATGTCATTAATCATGCTCTAATTGTCTTAAATGATCCAACTAATTATCAAGGTAGAGCTGAAATAATGTGGAGTGGATCTTTATCACATAATGATTTAACTAGTGCCCGCTCCCATCGTGGAGATTGGGCTGTACATCAAATGGGACATGAAGTAAGTGCTAAATATAACATAGCTCATGGAGCATCATTAACAGCTATATGGGCAACTTGGGCAAGACTTGTTTCAAGAGATCATCCAAAACGTTTTTTAACTTTTGCTACTCAAATAATGGAAGTAAACCAAAAAGACAAAACAGATAAAGAAATTATTGAAGCTGGTATAAATCATCTAGAGTTATTCTTCAAAGAAATTGGCTTGCCAACTTCTTTAAAAGACTTTGATTTTGAAGTAAGTGAAAATGATATAAATGACATGACTTTAAAAGCGAGTCGCTACAATACATTTAAACCAGGCACAATTAAACAGCTTGAATATGAAGATATCAAAACAATTTATCAAAATGCTAACCTATAATCCATTAAAAAAACAACAACCATTTGGCTGTTGTTTTTTTATGTTATTATTTATTGAATATATCTAATTTTGTTTTTAGATAATCATACAATTCATTAACTTTGTCTTTATTCATTGCATCAACACCTTTTAGTGGATACTCTATTTCTAATTCATCATACTTAGAAGTTCCCATTGTGTGGTATGGTAGCAGTTGAACTTTTTCAACATTTTTAATTTCATTAATTGCATCTGCTAATTGATCCATTTTTTCAAAAGTGTCATTTAAACCCGGAACAATTACTGTTCTAATCCACATTGCTACATTATTAGCATTTGCCGCTTCAACAAAGCGATCTGAAATTCTTTTGTTAACGCCTGTTAATTTGTGATAATCAATTGCTTCAGGCTCTTTTAAATCAAAGATTATTAAATCAACTAACTTAGTGATGTCATCAAAATGTTTTACATTTCCAAAACCTGAAGTGTCTAGGGCGGTATGAATGCCGTCTGCTCGACATTTTTCTAAAAATGCTTTTAGAAATAATGGTTGTGATAATGGCTCTCCACCACTTATAGTAATGCCACCTTCATTTTGATAAAAAGACTTAAAGCGTGAAACTCTTTCGTACAATTCATCTAAATCTACAATGTCTTCCTCTTGCGTCTTCCATAAGTCTGGATTGTGACAATATGAACATCTTAGTGGACATCCACCAAAGAAAACAACTGTTCTAACACCAGGGCCATCAAGTGTACCCATTGATTCTATTCTTCTAACAAAACCTGTCTTAGACCACGTCATGGAAGGTCCTACTTAATACTTCTTCTTGTTGCTCTCTAGATAAGCGGTTAAAGTGAACAGCGTATCCCGAAACACGAATCGTTAAGTTAGGATATTTGTCTGGATTAGCCATTGCATCTCTCAACATTGCACGATCTAAAACGTTAACATTTAAATGATGCGCATCTTGAATAAAGTAGCCATCAAGAATTGAAACGATATTGCCGACACGTTGTTGTAAATCTTCACCCAATACTTCTGGAATGATTGAAAAAGTATTTGAAATTCCATCTTCACATGCACAAGCATAAGGCAATTTAGCAACTGAGTTTAATGAAGCTAGTGCTCCACTAGCATCACGACCATGCATTGGGTTAGCCCCAGGTGCAAATGGTTCTCCAATCTTTCTACCATCAGGTGTTGACCCTGTGGTTTTACCATAAACAACATTTGAAGTAATTGTTAATAGTGACATTGAATGTTTAGCATCACGAATAATTTCATGACTCTTTAAATAACTAAAGAATTTTTCAACTAGCTCTGTTGCTAAATCATCAACGCGATCATCATCATTTCCAAATTGTGGATATTCGCCTTCAACTTCAAAGTCAATCGCAATTCCCGCTTCATTTCTAATCGGTTTGACTGTAGCAAATTTAATTGCTGAAAGTGAATCAGCAACAACTGATAAACCCGCAATTCCAAACGCCATTATTCTTTCAACATCTGTGTTGTGAAGTGCCATTTGTGCTTTTTCATAAGCATATTTGTCATGCATATAGTGAATAACATTCATTGCATCTACATATACTGCTGAAAGTTGGTGTAATACTTTGTCAAAGTTTGCCATTAACTCATCAAAATCAATAGTTTCTTTTGTCATTGGCTCAATATCAAGTAGAACTTTTTTACCTGTTATTTCATCAACACCACCGTTGATTGCGTATAATAATGCTTTACCTAAGTTTGCACGAGCTCCAAAATATTGCATTTGCTCACCTAGGGCCATAGCTGATACACAGCAGGCAATAGCATAGTCATCACCATAAATACCACGCATTAAGTCATCATTTTCATATTGTAGTGCACCTGTGAAAACTGAAGTTTTCGCACAGTATTTTTTCCAGTTTTCTGGAAGGTCTTGTGCCCACAAAACAGTCATATTTGGCTCTGGTGCAGCACCTAAATTATCTAATGTATGTAAATAACGATAACTACTTTTAGTTACTAAAGATTTGTTATCTGTCGTCATTCCACCTAATGCTTCAGTAACCCAAGTTGGGTCTCCAGCAAATAAGTCATCATATTCTTTTGTTCTTAAGTGTCTGACTAAACGCAATTTCATAATAAAATGATCAATTAATGTTTGCGCCATATCTTCATCAATTAAACCTGACTGAAGATCACGCTCAATATATATATCTAAAAACGTTGAAGTTCTACCAATACTCATTGCTGCTCCATTGTTTTCTTTAATCGCAGCTAAATATCCATAATACAACCATTGAATTGCTTGTTGAGCAGTAACTGCCGGTTGTGAAATATCATGGCCATATGTTAGTGCCATCTTTTTCATATCATGCAAAGCTTTTAGTTGGTCATTTACTTCTTCTCTTAATTGAATCGTTTTAGCATTAATAACTGTAATATTATCTAAATCTTTCATTTTTTCTTCAATAAGATAATCTACACCATATAAGGCAACTCTACGATAATCACCAATAATCCGCCCACGTCCATAAGCATCTGGTAGACCAGTAATTAAACCTGCACTCCTTGCTCTTCTAACTGCAGGTGTATAAGCATCAAAAACGCCTTGATTGTGTGTTTTTGTATATTTATGGAAAAACTCAACTAAGTTTTCATCCCACTTATAGTCATAATATTCAAGAATTTTTTCAACCATTCTAATACCACCATAAGGATTTATAATTCTTTTTAGTGGGGCATCACTTTGAAGCCCAACTATTAATTCTTCTTCTTTGATAATATAACCTGGTTTAAAATTATTAACTCCAGAGATATTTTCTGTGTCAATATCCAAGACACCTTTTTTAAGCTCTTCTGCTAGTAATTCTTGTGATCTAGCCCAAAGCTTTATTGTTGACTCTGATGGTTGTACTAAAAAACTTTCATCCCCATCATAACGAGTAATGTTAGATTTAATAAAGTCTGAGACATTTATCTCATCTTGCCATTTATTTTCAACAAAACCTTTCCATGCTATATTTTGCATATTATCATCCTCCGCTTAGTTATCATATCACAAAACTCCAATAAAACTAACCAAACTATCTATATTTACTGACTTTTTGGCTACTTATTAAAAGCAAGTGATTTTTAATTAAATTAAGCGTTTACAATGTAAATATGTTATCATATAACCATATGAGGAGGACTTATACATATGGTCAAATTTAATTATTATACACCTACAGAGATTGTTTTTGGAGATAATAGTGAACTTCAAGTTGCTAATTTAGTAAAACTTTACAAAGGAAAAAAAGTACTTATTCACTACGGTGGTGAATCTGCAAGAAAATCAGGCCTTTTAGAAAGAATTGAAAACGTTTTAAATGATGGTGAAATAGAATTTAAAACTTTAGGAGGCGTTGTTCCAAATCCTGTTTTATCAAAGATTGAAGAAGGAGTTAGCCTTGTTAAAGAAGAAAAAATCGACTTTATTTTAGCAGTTGGTGGCGGCAGTGTAATTGACTCAGCAAAGTCAATTGCTGTAGGCAGTGTTAGTAAAGATCCTGTGTGGAGTTTTGTTGGAAACAACAATATTGAAAAAGCACTTCCAGTGGGTGTCGTTTTAACAATTGCGGCAGCGGGTAGTGAAATGAGCGGTGGTGCGGTTTTAACAAATGATGAAACCATGTTAAAACGGAGTTTTGGTGGTAGAGCTCTTAGACCTGCATTTGCAATTTTAAATCCTACCCTTACTTATACTTTGCCACATTATCAAACGATGTGTGGTGTGGCCGATATCATTATGCATACAGTTGAACGCTACTTTACAAATTCAAAAAGCATGGACATAACTGACAGAATTTCAAATGAGTTAATTCAAAACGTAATTTTTCACACAAGAATAGTTAGTAGTGATCCAGAAAATTATGAATCAAGAGCTGAAATTATGTGGAGTGGTTCACTATCACATAATGGTTTAACTGGAGTTAGAGCAGACGGAGGAGATTGGGCCTGTCATCAAATGGGACATGAATTATCTGCTAAATATGGTTTAGCTCACGGGGAATCACTCACAGCAATGTGGTCGACTTGGGCAAAATATGTTTACAATGAAAATCCAGGCCGCTTTAAAAAATTCGCTTTAGAAGTAATGCAAGTTGATTCAACTGATAAAAGTAGTAACCAAATTATTCTTGAAGGAATTAAAGCCTTAGAAGACTTCTTTAAAGAAATTGGTTTAAAAACATCATTGAAAGAAATGAAGTTTGAAGTTAGTGAGAAAGACATTCAAGACATGGCTTTAAAAACTACTCACAACAATACCTTTACTCCAGGTAACATTAAAAAACTTGGCTATGAAGATATTGTAAACATTTATACAAACGCTAATAAATAGATTGAGCATTTAACAATTAAAAAAAGTACATTAGACAATAATTTTGTCATATGTACTTTTTTTTAATTAAAGAAATGTTATAGCCAAAATAGATAGAAGATTATTGATTAAATGAGACCCCATAGCAGTATAAATACTTCCAGTCTTTTCATAAACATAGGCAAAAATAACGCCCATTAATCCATAGATAGGTAAAAAATAAAGTTCAGAAAAACCATTTTGAGCCAAACCAATAAATAGATGTGGAATACCAAAAGCGATAAAAGTCATTACGTAAGCTAAAATTCGGCTTTTTTGATAAAATCCTCTAAAAAAGATGCCACGAAAAATTAATTCTTCATAAATTGCAGCTAAGATTGTTGCCTCAAAGATAACTCTAACAAAGTTATCTTCTAATAAGCTTTTGATAATTAATTGATTACCAGACTCCAAACTTTCAAAACCAACCAAATCAAAAAAGATGGCATTTAAATAATTCAAGCTAAACATCAAAACAACACCCAAAGTAATCCACTTTAAAGTATATTTAATACCTGACTTTTTTAAGCCTATCCAAGATTCTAAAAGCAGTGGAAGTATGTAAAGAGCGAGCATTATTATAGTTAAAATTGATACGGTAATGTAGGCAGTATTGTTTAAATCTTTAAAACCAATGCTACTAATACTATACACATAAAAGAAAAACAACCATTTTTTATAATTAACTTTATAAATGACACTATTAATTGTGTTGGACTTTTCATTTTCACTACTATTAATTTTCACTAGATTTCTATGATAATCAATAAAATTTTGCTTGCCACCATAACTCTTTATATATTTTTTACTCATTAAAAAATAAATGATTAACGCTAAAAATATTATCAAAATATTTATTAGTGTACTGTTTGCAAAACTTAACAAAACATTTATTGATATATTTAATAGGGTAAACATTAAAAAATAAAACATTGTTTTTCTCCTTTTAGCTCAATTGATAGTAAAAACAATACGACTAGTCGTATTGTTTAAGACTTTTTGCTATTTCCCGATTTGCGTCACGTTTTTTTACCGTTTCGCGCTTGTCATATTCAGCCTTACCTTTTGCAATTGCTATTTCAATTTTTACAAGACCATTCTTTAAATAAATCATAGTAGGCACAATTGTATAACCTTGGAGCTGACTTGCATCAGATAATTTTTTTATTTCTCTTTTATTTAATAATAATTTACGGCGTCGATCTTCATCATGATTAAACTGGTTTCCTTGACGATAATGATTAATGTGCATTCCAGTAATAAAAACTTCATTGTCACGTAAATCAACATAAGCTTCACTTAAGTGCACTTCACCGGCTCTAATCGACTTTACTTCTGTTCCGACTAAAACCATTCCAGCTTCAAACTTTTGTTCTAGAAAATAATCATAACGTGCACGACGATTTTGTGCTATTATTTTCATCTTCTTTTACTCCTTTTTTTACTTTCAACTATTTCAAAGTCAACATTACGAGCTCTTTTGCTTGCATTTGTAACTTTAACTTTTATTTTTTGACCAATTTTATAAGATATATCTCTTGATCGATCTTCTAGTGCAAAGCCATTTGGACTTAAATTAAAGTAGCCATTCATTGTATCAACTTTTACTAAACCTTCAACCAAGTTTGGCAATTGAACAAACATTCCAAATCTATGAACAGAAGAAACAATACCTGGATAAACTTCTCCAATTTTGCCCTCCATATATTCGGCAAGTTTCATATCATTAACATCACGTTCAGATTGAATTGCTTTTCTTTCAGCTTGAGAAGTTTCAGTTGCAAATTTTGCCATTATCTCAAAGTCATTATCAATTTCACTAAAGTTGTTATTCAAGAAATATTTTTTTACCATTCTATGTAAAAGTAAGTCTGGATATCTTCTTATTGGCGAAGTAAAGTGTGAATACTCACTACTTCCTAAACCAAAGTGTCCAACATTACTTATATCATATCGAGCTTTTTGCATGCTTCTTAAAAGTTGCAATGTCAAAACAAAATGACTTTCACTACCTGCTGACTCATTAATAATTTTTTGAAGTTGGTGTGGATGTATATCATCCATATTTCCCTTTAACTTATATCCCAAAATTTGCGCAAGTCCTGCAAAGTCTCGCATTTTAGCCGCATCTGGTTTTTCATGGACACGATATAATGCCGGCCATTCACTCCAAGCCATTAATCTAGCGACAACCTCATTAGTTGTTACCATAAAGTTTTCAATAATTTTTTCTGATAAACCACTCTCTTTAATAACGATGTCTTTAACTTGACCTTTTTTATCAACTTTAATATCAACTTCATCTTTATCAAAGTCAATTGCACCTAACTTATTGCGGCGTACTTGTAAATAACTAGCCAGCTCTTCCATCATTTTTAAACTTTCATAAACACCACTATATTCAGGCACACTATTTTTATCTTTTAAAACCATGTTTACTTCGCGATAATTTAATCTTTGCTTGTTATTAATTACTGATTCTTTAATGTCATAACTAACAACATTACCATTTTTATTAATTTCCATAATTACTGACATTGCTAAACGATCTTCATTTTCATTTAAAGAACAAATACCATTAGATAATTGTTTTGGTAACATACTTACAACCCGGTCAATTACATAAACTGATGTACCACGGATTGATGCTTCAATATCAATCGCTGAATTTTTACTAACATAATGGTCAACATCCATAATATGGACGCCTAAAACATAGTTATCGCCTTTTTTAGAGATGCTTACAGCATCATCTAAATCTTTGGCATCTTCACCATCAATTGTAAAGATTAGCTCATCTCTTAAGTCTAAACGACCTTTTATATCATTAACACTTACCTTATCTGGTATTTGATCTAAAGAAGCTGTTACTTCTTTTGGCCAATCTACTCTTATACCATTTTCAATTAACACTGCTAAAATATCAACACCCGGATCATCGGCATGACCTAAAACTTCTTTGATTTCACATAAAATATAACCATTTTCAAAAGATAGTACTTCAAGTAATACCTTGTGGCGATGAATATTTTTAAAGTCATCAACATTATTTATTTTAATTTGGTTTTCATACATTAAATTATCAGCAATAAATTTTGCTGGTTTTCTTCTTGATAAAACAACTCCAACAATTTGTTTTAGATTTCTTTCTAAAACTTTTATTACTGTTCCTTCATCAACTCCAGCTAAAACCTGGACAACGATTTTATCGCGATCATAAACATTTTTAAGATTATCTTTTGAAACATAAATTGAAGGTTTTTCTTCAAAGTCAATGAATCCAAAGCCTCGATGATTTACACGAATAATACCATGGTAGTAGCCATCCCACTCACCTAAGTATAATTTATTGTTTTTAACAACAACTTGAAAGCTTTCTACTAACTTATCAATAGTACGGATAAAATCTTTTGACGCTTCTTTATCTAAATTAAAAAATTCAACCCACTCCAAAGTTGTTTTAGGATTGTTTTTAAAATTATTAATTTCTTTTATTATAAATTTTTCTTCCATACTATCAAACTCCACTTCTAAAAAGAAAAAAAGGCTTTAGTAGCCTTTGTATTATACTATTCTTGTTAATATTATAAACAGAAAGAATAAACCACCAAGAACCATAGTAGCATTAGCAATTACTTTCTCAGGGCCACGTTCTTTAACGTTGGCAAATAAATTCAAGCCACCAGAACCTCCTGTAAATGCACTACTGATTCCGTCAGATTTCCCGCTCTGTAGTAATGAAAGAATAATTAATAAAACCGCTACAAACATTATTAGTATATCTAGCACAGTAACCCCAACCTTTCGACCTTTTATATTATAACATTGTCAGGCTTTAATATCAAATATTAATAAATTTAGCAATAAATATAAAATTATTATGCCTCTGTACTATCTATTCCAATGTTTCAATCTTTAGCAGAAACCCGATATTCATCAATACTTTTTATTATCTCTTCTAAAAGAGATGCCTTTGTATAATTTTGATCATACTTTTTATTCATTGATCTCACATCAAAATTGTAGACCAAATCTTTTATCACTTCATAGTCATAAACATACTTATTATTGACTATTTCCAAATGTTCATCAATTTCTGCAATCAGTTGGGTATATTTTCCATCAATATTTGGATCTATTTTAAATTGTTGATTAATCATTGCAATTGAAAAAATTGACAAAATGGCTACCAATATTATTATTAAATTTCTTTTTTTGACAGTCATATTTTTGTCCTCCTTATTTTTTCTGTTTTATCTTAACTGCATACCTATACTAACATTTTACAAATTAAAAGACTATTTAACATAAAAATAATCACTGTTAATTCTGTGTATTGATAGTTTAGGTTAAAGCATAAAAAAAACCAAAGCTTGAGCCTTGGTTTTGTTTTAAATTTTGTACAAATTATTTTTTGATGTTATAGAAAGTGTTCATACCATCAAATTTAGCTGCATCGCCTAATTCGTCAGCAATTCTTAATAGTTGGTTATATTTTGCAACACGGTCAGTTCTTGAAATTGAACCAGTTTTGATTTGACCTGTGTTAAATCCTACTGCTAAGTCAGCAATAGTTGTGTCAGCTGTTTCACCAGATCTGTGTGATACAACACAAGTGTAACCATGGCGTTTAGCTAATTCCATAGCGTCCATAGTTTCAGTCATTGTACCGATTTGGTTAATTTTGATTAAAATTGAGTTAGCTGATTTTTCTTCGATTCCTCTTGCTAAGAATTCAGGGTTAGTTACAAATAAGTCGTCTCCAACAATTTGTACTGTTTCGCCTAATCTTGCAGTAAGAGCTTGCCATCCAGCCCAGTCGTCTTCTGATAATCCGTCTTCAATTGAGATGATTGGATATTTTTCTACCCATTCAGCATACATATCGATCATTTGTTCAACTGTTCTAGTTCCGCCACCTGATTTTTTAAGTTCATAAAGTTTAGTGTCTGAGTTATAGAATTCTGAAGCTGCAACGTCTAATGCTAATACAACGTCTTCATAAGGTTTGTATCCTGCTTTTTCAACTGCTTTTAAGATATATTTGATTGGTGCTTCGTTGTCTTCTAAGTTTGGAGCAAATCCACCTTCGTCTCCAACTGCACTAACGTGACCTTCTTCTTGTAAGATTGCTTTAAGAGCGTGGAAAACTTCTGCTCCCATTCTTAATGCTTCTTGAATATTTTTAGCTCCAACTGGCATCATCATATATTCTTGGAAATCTACTGATGAGTCAGCATGACTTCCACCGTTGATAAAGTTCATCATTGGTACTGGAATTGTTACTGCGTTGTGTCCACCAATATATTTATATAATGGCATACCGTAGAAGTCTGCTGCTGCTTTTAAACATGCAAGTGATGCACCTAAAGTTGCGTTAGCTCCTAAGTTAGATTTAAATTTAGTTCCGTCTAATTTGTTTAATAAAGCATCGATTTCTGCTTGTTCAGTTACATCCATACCGATTAATTCTGGTGTGATGATGTCGTTAACGTTAGCTACTGCTTTTAAAACACCTTTACCTAAATAACGAGCTTTGTCGCCATCTCTAAGTTCTAAAGCTTCACGCGATCCCGTTGATGCTCCACTTGGTACTTGTGCTCTTCCGAAAGCTCCTGATTCAGTTAATACTTCAACTTCAATCGTTGGGTTCCCTCTTGAATCGATAATTTCTCTTGCATACATTCCTGTAATTACTGGCATAAATTTATTCCTCCTTGTTGTCTTTCTATTTTTTTAATACATAATCCATTTATTAAAACTATTTTATTGCGTTAATGATTTCTGTAAATGAATCAACTTGCAGTGATGCTCCACCAATTAGTGCACCATCAATATCAGGTTGAGACATATATTCTTTAATATTGTCAGCCTTTACTGATCCACCATATTGAACTCTTACTGCTTGTGCAGTTGCATCATCATATAATTCTTTTACTTGGTCTCTAACAATTGCACAAGTATTTTGTGCTATTTCAGTAGTAGCACTTTTGCCTGTACCAATAGCCCAAACTGGCTCATAAGCAATTACTAGATTTTTAACGTCTGCTGCTTCTAATCCTTTTAACATTCCACTAACTTGAGCTCTAACTACTGACTCAGTTTCGCTAGCTTCAAATTGTTCTAAAGTTTCTCCACAGCATGCAATTGCAAACATATCATTTGCAACTAATTGCTTGATTTTAAGATTAACTGTTTCATCAGTTTCATTGAACATAGCTCTTCTTTCAGAGTGTCCAACAATTGCCCAAGTGATTCCTAAATCTTTAAGCATTTCAACACTTACTTCTCCAGTAAATGCTCCGCTATCTTCAAAGTGAACACTTTGTGCTGCAACAATTAAATTTTTTGCATTAGCATTAGCGTCTTTTAAAGCAACGTATGATGGTGCAACACCAAAGTCTGCTCCATCGTGTAATACCTCTTCAATCCCCTTAACAAAGTCAATTGCTTCAGTATTAGTTTTATTCATTTTCCAATTTCCAACAATAATAGGTTTTCTCATATTTTATTTGTCCTGGACAACTGCAATTCCAGGAAGCTCCTTCCCTTCCATAAATTCAAGTGAAGCGCCGCCACCAGTTGAAATGTGTGAAAAGTCATCAGCAAATCCATTATTAATCGCTGCTGAAGCGCTATCTCCACCACCAATTACACTCATTGCTCCAGGTAGATCTGCAATTATTTCACAAATACCAATTGTTCCTTTAGCAAATTGTGGGTTTTCAAATACTCCCATTGGACCATTCCAAATTACGGTTTTAGCTCCATCAAGTTCATTTTTAAATAATTCTAAAGTTTTTGGTCCGACGTCTAATCCCATATATCCTTGTGGAGTTTGATCAGTGTCGACTGTTTTAACATCAGTTGGGTTTGCAAAATCATTTGCAATAACATGGTCAACTGGCAAAACAATTTTCCCTTTACCTTTTTCTAGAATTTGACTAGCAACTTCTAATCTATCTTCTTCAAGTAAAGAATTACCGATTTCTAAACCTTGTGCTTTAAAGAATGTATAAGCCATTCCACCACCAATTAAAATCTTATCAGCAGTTTGCAGTAAGTTTTCGATAACTAATATTTTATCTGAAACTTTTGCTCCACCAATAATTGCTACAACTGGTTTTTCAGCATCATAGACAGCTTTATTTAACATTTCAACTTCTTTTTCCACTAAAAATCCTAAAGCGTTTGGTAACAAGCTTCCGATTCCAACATTTGAAGCATGTGCTCTATGTGCAGTTCCAAAAGCGTCATTAACAAATAATTCACCTAAACTAGCCCAATATTCTGCTAATTTACTATCGTTTTTAGTTTCTCCAACTTCAAAACGAGTGTTTTCGACAAGTAAAATTTCGCCATCAGCTAAATTATTAATTGCATCTTCCAACTCTTTACCACGAGTAGCAGCCACAAAACTTACTTTTGCATCAACTAACTCTTGTAAACGATCTGCGACAGGTTTAAGTGTTCTTTTAGCCATGTCCTTTTGTAGTTGTTCTGCATCTTTATGGTTTACTTTACCTAAGTGAGACATCAAAATAACTTTAGCGCCAGACTCTACTAAGTGATTGATAGTAGGTAGTGCTCCTTGAATTCTGTTATCATCTGTAATCACACCATCAGTAATTGGAACATTAAAGTCAACTCTTACAATGACTTTTTTTCCTTTAACATCTAAATCTCTAACAGTTCTTTTTGCCATAAATATTCCTCCTTTAACCATATTAAATTATACCATTCTAAACCGAGTTAGTAAATAAAATCACGTGTATTGTTCATTATTTCACATAACAATCCAATGAAACCGATTACAATTACCTAGCAAGTCGTTTTAAGATAGTTTTATAAACCGCAATTCCAACAAAACTATTTATAAAGACCATCAGTCCACCTTTTATCGCTCTTATTTGCATTGACAATAAGATAGGTGTTTTAGCTAAATCATACAACCAAATTGGAGTAAAAAAACCTTGTACAATAAATTCAACCATTATTGCTGAAATCATGATCATCATTAAATCTTCAGATAAATCAAATCTTTTAATGTTAGTAAATTTTGAAAGTACTAACCCACTTAAAAATATTGCAACAATTAGCAAAGAAACAGTAATAACACTTTTTATTGCCGAAAAAGTAATACTATCAATAAGTTGCATCAAGTTTTTTTGAGTAATAAATAAAGTTAAAATAACAACTATATATATAATATATGCAAAACCTGTAATTAATAATGTTTTCAACTTGGTTTTATAACTTTTTTCTTTTAACAACTTAAAAGTCAAGGCTGCAAAAAGACCAACCCAAATATTGTTTAATGTAAAGCCAATATAAGGTGCTCCTAGTGGAAAAATGAGCAAGTTTAAAATATCAAAACCAACTCCTGCAATAATTGCATATATTGGTCCCAAAGATGCTCCTAAAAGAATAAGCACAAGCTGGCTAAACCTAATTACAACTTGTCCCCCCAAAAAAAATGTATTAAAAGAAAATAAAGTCATTAAAAGTGAAACTGACAATAAAATTGCCGTTAATGACATTTTCTTTATTGTGAGTTTTTCAGGATATCTTTTTAAAACAAAAGCCACTGTTAAAATAATTGCTATTATAGCTATTAGTTGAATCATAAACTACCTCCTATTTAACTAAAGTCTTTCTTATTTCTGAAATAAAGTATAGCGAACCACTTACTAATATATCATAGTTTGGATACTTTGTTTTTAAATAGTTCAAGGCCAAGTTAAAGTCGCTAAATTTTTTTATATCAAACTCACTTAACTCTTCGATTTTAAGTGCACGATAAAAATCAAATTCGCAAAAGACAACCTCAGCAAATCTATTTGTTAATAGTTCTAGCATTTCTGGATAATCTTTATCTCTTACTGCTGAAAAAATAATTACGTAGTCACGATTTGAATTAGCACTTTCAATTAACGCTTTAATTCCAGAAATATTATGGGCTCCATCTAAAATAATATTGGGATTACTAGCCACTTGTTCAAAACGACCAATCCAAGTAAAATTTTTAAAGGCGCTATTTATTGCATCTTCACTAATGTGATAGTTATAGTGAGTGTTTAATTGCTCAATTACTCTTAAAACAACTTGCGCATTGGATCCTTGATATAGTGCTTTTGAATTGAGTGTATAATCTTTGTTTTTATATTTAAAAACTATTTGATCATTTATTATAGTTGCAGGATTTATTACAACATGCTCAAATTTAGTTTTTAATTTATTGGCTTGCTCACTTACAATTTTTAAAAGGTTGTGTTGAGATATTGAGGTAACTGTAATACTATTCGCTTTAATAATACCCGCCTTTTCAATAGCAATCTTTTCTAGAGTATCCCCAAGTTTTCCTACATGGTCTAAGCCAATGTTTGTAATTAGTGAAACCATAGAATTAATTACATTAGTAGAATCTAAACGTCCGCCAATACCTACTTCAATAATTGCTATGTCTACTTTTTCTTCATAAAAATATCTCAGGGCAATTAAAACATAAATTTGAAAAAAATTGAGTCTATTTTCTACTATATCATCATAAAAAAAGTTGACTAAAGCAGTTAGTCTATCATCTGAAATATTTTGATTGTTAATTTTAATCCGATCATTTGCAACTAGCATATGCGGCGATGTAAACAAGCCAGTTTTGTAATTAGCATTAATAAGAACATCACTTAACATTTTACTAGTGCTGCCTTTACCATTAGTACCTGTGACATGAACTGTTTTTAAGTTTAGTTCAAAGTTTTCATACTTTTTTAAAACATTTTTTAAATTGTTTTGATCAACCGTTTTATAATGACTTGTTTCTATAAAATGTAAAGCTTGATTAATATTATCTATCATTAAAGACTCCAGTCTATAGCGAGAAAATTTTCGCTCAATAAAATTTCATTAATTTTTGAAAATGGTTTGCTGCCATTAAAACTATGATAAGCCGATAAAGGCGATGGATGAGAACTTTCTATAATATGATGATGATTATGCGTAATAAGTCTTTTTAAGTCTTTTGCATTATTACCCCAAAGCACAAAAATAATTGGCCTTTTTGTTTCATTTAACTCCATAATTATCTTGTCAGTAAATTGTTCCCAACCTTGATTACTATGTGATGTTGGTTTAGATTCGACAACACTCAAAACTTTGTTTAAAAGCAAAACACCTTGGCTTGCCCAATGAGTTAAATCTGTGTTTTTACTATGGTCAATATTTAAATCAGACTTTAACTCATTAAATATATTACGCAAACTCGGTGGTGTTTTATTGCCATGTTTTACTGAAAAACATAATCCATGTGCTTGGTCTTTTTGATGATATGGATCTTGTCCAATAATTACAACTTTAACCTGTTTAAAAGGCGTTAGATCAAAACATTTAAATAAATCTTCTCTAGGTGGATAAACCGTTTTATTTTTATACTCAACATCTAAAAAATTCATCAATTCAATAAAATATAGTTTTGAAGATTCTTTTTTAATTATCTGTTTCCAACTGTTCATCATTTAACCCCTCAACTATTATATTTTCATTATCTAACCATTCTATTATAATCTTTTTTATTTCTATAAGTGCTAGTTCTGGCTCAACCTCATTTAAAAAGACTTTTTTATAAACGTCTCTAAAATCATTTTCCAAGTAAATATCCCAGCCTCTTTTTTGTGGTTTTTGCTCAAAGGCTTGCAAAGGCGGTGTTTCGCTATGGCTATAAGCAATAATTTGTTGTTTTGTATTTTTGTCTGCTTTAAAATTTTCTGAGTCTAAAATTTTTGCATTAGTAACAGGAATAATTCCATTATTAATCGCATCTTGGATCCCTTGCGTGTTTTTGATGTGTTTTAAGACCATATTTGCAGCATTTGGATACTCACTATCTTTATTTAAAACAAAGCCACTAACGCTGCTTATAGAGGCAATATCAGAGCCATTAATCTGTGGCAGTTTACTAAAAGATAGCTCATAAGCTTTACTTGTTTGATAATGATCATAAAACATCCAGTTACCAACTAAAAGAAAAGGTGCACTTTGATCAATTAAAACTTGTTCATAATTCCAAACACTGTCATTCGACAAATTTTCATTAAAATTCCATTTATACCTACCTAAACTTTGGAGATTTGTTAGTGCATTTAATAAGTCATTATTGACATTCATCATTTCTGCACTAGTGCCACTAATCAAATGGTAACCACTATTTTCAACAAAAGGAATCATTGCTAATTGATCATTTAATGGAAAAGAGAATATAGTTTCAATCGATTTATCAAGATAAGTAAGCTTATCTTTTCTCCATTGACTAGCCAATTCAGCAATTTTTTCAAAACTATCAATTGCCTCTGGCAAACCTTGCTCATTTTTATCAGTTAAATCAACTTCAAAATGCTCAAGCATAGTTTTATTGTATGCAAAGAGTAAACCTTCAACATCAAAGGGCATAAAGTAGAAATCACTTTGATTTATTTGACTTGAAAACTTGCTAATGACATCACTTTCTAAAAGTGTAGCAAAAGATTCATCAAGGGGAGCTAAATGTTCAAAGTAAAGAGGCACATATTCACTTTTTAATTGAATAAGATCATATTGAGCAATGTTTGATAAAAGCTCTTCATTATTATTGGCCTCAATTACTTTGTAAGTGAGTAAATCTTTATGAGTTGGATTATTTAGATTCCAACTTTTAATAAGATCTTTTCCAAATCCATCACTAAAAACACCAACAATAACTTTGGCATCTTTTTCAATTTCTAAAATTGCAATCGATTCTATTTCACAAAGGCCATCACTATCATTTTGACAACTATTTGAATTACAGCCAATTAAAACAAATAAAACAATTAATATTTTTAAAATGGTTATTAAGATTTTTTTCATATTTACCTCATTTATATATTATCATTATTAAAGAGCTATCTCAATTAGATTGAGCATTAAAAAAGAGAAACAAAAATACGCTTCTCTATAAATTATATTTTAGTTAATTATTTATCTATATGTAAGGCCAGCCCACATTCCGCCGGAAACTCCTAAAGCAATATGCGTTGCTCTTGGACTCATTAATGCACTACGATGAGCATAAGAATTCATCCACCAATTAACCTTGTCAGCTGCCGATGAGCCTGCATAAGTTAATATTTCAATAACATTACTATGGTAAACACCCCGATCAGTAAATGCTGAAACATAATATCTACCATCTGGACGATAGTGAGATACATAGCCCGAAGCCTCTCTTGCTCTTAAGCTTGCCGCAGCCATTTCTACTGCTCCAGCCATTTTCAAAGGGGCAAGACCCGCTGCACTACGATGGCTGTTTATAATGCTTAGAGCTCCATAGACATCATTTGAACCACTTTTATAAGTTGTGGCTCTTGCGACTACTGGCTTTGGTTTTTCTTTTACTTTTACACTAACTACTTCAGATGATTTGTTACCAGAAGCATCTGTTGCTGTATATGTAACTTTATAAGTTCCAGGTTTATTTGGATTTACTTTATCATCAATTTTCACACTTACTTTTTCAAAACTATTATCACTAACTTCTTTAAGATAATCATTTGGATTAAATTTGCTTCCTTCTACAATACTAACTTCTTTAAACGTTAAAGTTATTTTAGGAGCAGTTGTATCTATAAATTGAACCTTTACTTGTGCTTCTACTGTGTCTATTTTTGTTTTTTCTGTTTTAGAGTCAGCATATCTTTGCACTACAAAATGTATTTCTTGAATCGCTTTACTAAAATAATCAATATCGCCTTCAACAATCTCACTTAAGACAACATCATAATCTAACTTTTCAGGATGTGCTATATACTTTACATCATTTGATAACACTTCATTTTTTATTGAAGTGAAATCTGGAGAGTTATTAATTTCTAATTTATATACTTGTTCAACCGTTTTATTTTCAACAGTAATTTCTTCTTCGCTTGCTTTTATAATAGTGGTTTTAAAAACTAAAGCTGCAAAAGTGAATAATATTATATATACTAAGAATAATTTATGATTTTTTAATTGTGACATAATGCCTCCCAACAACTACAAAAATCATAACCAATTTGAGGCAGTTAATCAAATATCCAAGTAGATAAAAAAATCATACAATTGAATAAGTTTTTATAAGTCTACTTTTAAGGCCTATAATAGCCTTTTTCTAATAATTACCAGTTATTACCATAATAAAGCTCTTTGAAATAGTAACTTATTTTATTAAAACACGATTATTTTTTACTTGAACATCTTCGAGTTTTAATAAATCGTTTTTGACCTTTAAGCCCCCACCATAACCTTGTAAATTATTATTGCTAGCAATTACTCTATGACATGGAATCACAATAACAAAAGCATTTTTATTACAAGCACTTCCCACTGCTCGATAAGCTTTATCACAATTTATTGCTTGGGCAACCTGTTTATAGCTTTGCGTCTTTCCATAATCAATTTCTAATAGTTGTTTATAAACTGCTATTTGAAAATCAGTACCTACAATCTTTAATGGCAGGTCAAAAACTTTAAGCTCTTTATTTAAGTATTCCCTGATTTGGCTAATAGTTTGAATAATTAATTTGGTTTCTTTTAATAAAAAACCACAATTATTTTTATTAGTAAAACTAATTGCTAATAGTTGTGTTTCATTAGCACTAATAAAGAGTTCACCAATTTTTGTATTATATTTATAGTAAAACATTTTTATCACTCCATTTAAAAAGGTATCTTTCGATACCTCGTTTTAAAATTCTACTGTCGGTTTTTCCCTCTTAGTTTCATCAGGTATCTCAAATAGAGTTTCTTTTTTAAAATTAAATTGATTCGCTACAATATTTGCTGGAAATACACTAACTGCATTATTGTGATATTTAACAGTTCCGTTATAATATCTTCTCGAATTTTCAATTTCGCTTTCCATTGATTTCAAATCATTTTGCATTTGCAGGAAATTTGAACTCGCTTTTAAATCAGGATATGCCTCTGCAACAACTAATAAACGACTAATTGCTTGAGTTAATTCACCCTCTGCTGCTAGTCTTTCATCGGTATTAGTTGCACCAACGGCATGTGATCTTGCAGCAATAACACTTTCAAGAGTTTCTCTTTCATGTGATGCTGAAGCCTTAACTGTCGCGACTAAGTCAGGAATTAAATCAGACCTTTTCAATAGGAATATATCCATTGTTGAAAATGCTTCTTCTACTTGGTTTTTTGATCTTACCAAACTATTATAAGTTCCAACTACATAAATGCCAAGTACAGCAATTATTGCTACAACTATAATTAATACAACCCATATGGTCATAAATATTCCTCCTTACTATCTAATATGGTACACTTAATTTTCATTTTTTGCAACTTGCATAACTATTTAGTGTGTGCGATGAATAATCTTTTTTCTAATTTTTTGCGCAAGTATAAATAAATTATTTAGCATTTTTTTATTTTCAAAAACAAACTCTCCAATAAATTCATCCAAGGTTGGGTCAAAGGTAGCTTTAAAACGATCAATACCCTCATTAAAGTGTCCAGAACTTCCACCAAAACTTAAAAGGTTACAACCACTTTCTTGTGCCCAAGCAATTGTATCTATGTAGTTAACATTACTACCATAATATTTAAGAAAGTCGCGATCCATACCAGCATAGAGAAATTCAGCCTTGCTATTATTTTTTAACGCTAACAAGCCTGCTATGTTTACCTTAGGTCCATGCTCTTTAATTTTGGCTTTAATATAGATGATTTCATTATTTACTGATTTGAGTTGACTTTCATATTCTTTGCGACGTCCAGCTTTTATCGTTTTATTTTCTAGTCTTTTTTCAAGGTCTTCGCTACGATATTTTAAATCTTTTAGTTCAGCTTCCAAATTTAAATATGCTATTGATATTAAACAATCATCCTTAAATTGTGATAAAAGTTTTTCAAAATAAGCTTTACCCCTTAATGATATGTTTTTTGCTTCTTCCGTTTTTTCAATAACAGTTAAAAATTCTTCTAAGCCCTCTGCATTTAATCTTAATGCAGTAACATTATTTGATTGGCCTTTTAAGCCATTTTTAAAACCGCGTGATTTGTTATATATTTCTATATTTTTGTCATCAAGGTAAATAGCTGGCTGAAATCGCGGCTGTATAGTATCATGCATATCTTTGCTAAAACCTGTATGATTGAAGTTAAACTTTTCAAATTGTGGAATAATAGAATCATTATAAATTACATCAACATTATTTTTCATTGCTTTTTGCATAGAATATTGACCTCTAATTACATATGGATCAATAGTAAAAGCAATAGCTTTGTTTACTTTAGCTAAATTAACTAAATTTTCTAAATAAAATTGTAATAAGTCTTTATTATTAAAATCAATTAAAGGACCACGTGGTGCATACATAAAACTATACTTTAAAACTAGGTCACGTTTTAAAACTAAACATGCCCCTACTAATTCTTTATTATTGTAAACCCCTGTGTAAATGGATTCCCAATTATTTTTGACACCAGCCCAACTTTTAGTTTGAAAAAAACTTCCAAGTAAGTGGTTTTGGGCAAAGTTTTCAAATTCTTTTTTACTTAAATCACTTGTAAATGTATAGTTCAAAATATCGCTCCTATCCTTTAAAAGATTACCATTAGCAAGCTTTTATGTCAATTAATTAATAAGTAAAAAGATATTTAAAATGTAAAGAGTAAGAACAAAACATTGTCCTTACTCTTTAAGTGTTAAAATTTCCTTCTCTAATTTTATCAGCTATTTCTTCCAATCTTTTAAAGCGGTGTTTCAATCCGGATTTTGTAATTTTTTTACTGTAACGTTTATTATATTCTTCAGTCAACTCTTTTAAACTTGAATCTGGAAAGTCTCTTCTAAGCTCAATTGCCTCCATTTGACCATCTGTCATTGATTCAAAGTAATTGGCATCTTCAATTGCTTGAATATCTTCTAACTGATTTTGACTAGCCCTAATGATTTTTACTTCATTGGCTAATTCAAAATTATCAAGTCTAGTGAAGCTATTAATGAAATCTCTTTGAATTCTGTGCTCTTCAAACTCCATTACACCATTAGATGAACCAATCGCCCTTAAAAAATCTGAAATCTTTTCAGCTTCTTTAACATATACCACAAAAGAATTTCTTCTTTTAGTTATTTTGGCGTTTAAATTGATCTTGTTCATTAAGGATTGTATAAGCTTGCTATGATTTTCTTTATTAGTCGCAATCTCTAAATGATAATTAGCTGTTTGGGGAGAATTAATGCTACCTCCAGCCATAAAAGCCCCAGCAAGATAAGCCCTTTGACAGCATTCCTTTGGAAAGTGCTTGAGATTTAAATATTCGACTAAACCTTTTTCTTTATCATACAAACCAAGATCTGATAAAACTTCTAAACCATTTCTTTTAATACTTACTTGATAACTATTATTTTTATTTAAGCGTTGTTTTTGGACAACATCTAAAGATAGCTCTACTTCATACAAATCTTTTATTAGTTGCCATACTCTTTTTGCAATGTATGAGTTTTCTGTTTTAAACCTTAAGGCGACACCTTCACTGTTAATCACTAAATTAGCTGACAAAAGAATCAAAGCACTTAACTGACTTCTTTGACAACATTCAAAAAGTACATTTTGACTAATTTCTTGTTTAACAAACTTTGAAAATGACATTTTACTTCACAACCTTCATATACTTACGAAATACTTCTTCGATTTTTTCAGAACAATGGCGTGCTTGCCCATTTTTAAAACAAATTAAATCTTCTATGAAAACTCGATAATCACGGTCTTTATCAAGGTCTAATTGGACAAATTCAGCATTTTCTCGTTTATAATTTTCGATTATTGATTTTGGAATAATATTGTTTGGATAAATTATTTGATCAATTTTACCATTTAAATGTTTTTCAATTGCATCAATGTGATCATCAACGTCATAACCATCTGTTTCTCCAGATTGTGTCATTATGTTGCATAAATATATTAAATTTGCTTTTTCGTTATTATTAATAGCTTCGCTAATACCCTTAACAATTAAATTAGGCATCACGGAAGTGTATAAACTTCCAATGCCTAAAATAATATAATCAGCCGTTTCTATAGCAGAAATAGCTTCTTTGGTCGCTAAAACTTCTTTATCATAAAAAACCCGTTCAATCTTATTTTTTACTGTTGGGATATTAGATTCACCTTTAACAACTGTGCCATCTCGCATCTCTGCAAAAAGTTCAACAACTTCTGTTGTTGAAGGAATGATTTCACCTTTTATTCTTAAAACAGATCCCACTTGAGCAATTGCTTCCATAATATTTCCAGTGGATTGAGTTAGTGCTGCTAAAATTAAATTACCTAAATTATGGCCACCTATGTCATCACTTAAAGAGGAATCACCATAAAAGCGATAGTCCATTAAATTGCTTAAAAGTGATTCAGATTCTGCCAAGGCTACTAAAACACTACGGATATCCCCTACGGCTGGTATGTTATACCTAGCTTTGAGTCGACCAGTGCTTCCGCCATCATCAGCAACTGTAATTATGGCACTTATATGAAAACCTTCGATATTTTTAATGCCTCTTAAAATAGCTGCAACACCGGTTCCGCCTCCGATTACGACGATATTTTTCATCTAAACTACCCTATTTTTAATTTCTTCATTGTTTAAAAATTGTTTAATATTATAAATAAGCAAATCTTTCATTCGCTCTCTTAAATAAAGTGAACTTGATGAAATATGGGGAGTAATACTAATTTTTTTGTTGCTCCATAATTTAGAATCACTATTTAAAGGTTCACTAGGCACAACATCTAAGTAAACATGTGCTAAATGTGTTTTTAATACTTTTAAAAGGTCTGCTTCATTTAATTGAGCGCCCCGTCCAACATTAATAAAAACAGCATCATTTTTCATTTGGCTAAAAAAATCATAATCATAAATATTTTTTGTATATTCATTCAATGGTAAACATCCAACTGTAAAATCCGCATCCTTTAAAACAGTGTTTATATTATCTATTGATACAGTGTGATCAAAGTGTTCGACTTTACTACCCTTAGTATTTACACCTATTACACTAGCTCCAAAAACTTGAAGTCTTTTAGCTACTTCACTACCAATACTACCTGTTCCTAATATGACTACTTTTTTACCGTAAAGTTCATCAACATTTTTAGCATTTTCTACGCGATTATTCCACAGGGCTAATTGTTGTTGATCTCTAAATTTTTGAGCGTCTTTTAAGTGATCTAAGATCTTTAAAATTACATACTCAGCTATCGGAACACTATTAACGCCTGAGCCACTAGCAAAAATAATACCTCTATCTAATAGTGCATTCAAATTTAAATGGTCAAAGCCAACCATTAGTGATTGAACAAATTTTAAACCAACTATATTTTCTATCTCAGAAAATGGCTGTCTTGGAAAACCAGCGAAAATATCTCCTTCAATAATTTCATTATTGTAGTAATTTATCGAAACTCCCGAATCTTTTATCTCTTCTATTTGTTTTTCACTAAAACCCAAATCCTTTTGTAAAATTAATTTCATTGCTTCCACCTCTTTTATAAATATTACCATATTTTGGCTTGCTAAGCACTTTTTGACATTAAAAAACCAACATTTAAGTTGGCTGTTTATTTTTTTATTTTGGAAATTTTTCGCTAATGTATTCAAATGCAGCTTGAGCAGCAATTGCTCCATCACTAGTAGCTGTAACTACTTGACGTAATTTTTTAACATTAATGTCACCGGCTGCATAAATCCCTTCACTACTTGTCCTCATTTGATCATCAACTAAAACATAGCCTTGCGGCGTTAAATCACACTGACTTTTTAACATACCTGTAATTGGGTCAGCTCCAATGTATGGAAAGACTGCTTCAACTGCAATATCCCTTGTTTCATCATTTTGATTGTTTATAATTTTTAAACCAGTGATGTGTTTTCCATCTGCCAACATTTCGACTGCTTCATGAAAGTATAAAATTTCTACATTATTTAAGGCCTCAACTTGTTTTAAGATTTTTTGTTCAGCTTTAACTTTGTCGCCTCTAACTAATATTTTTACCGAATTAACTAAACCAGCTAAATAAATAGATTCTTCTAAGGCTGAGTTTCCACCACCAATAACAGCAATGTCTTTGCCCTTATAGAAGCCACCATCACAAATTGCACAGTATGATACACCACGACTAGCATATTCAACTTCATTTGGAATACCAATTAAACGTTCTTTAGTTCCCGTTGCCACAATAACTGCATGAGCTAAGTAAGTATCTTGGTCACTAATAA
>LFRM01380331.1_pt2 | contig 35115 bp, 37 predicted proteins | sample 618341 | NCBI WGS metagenome assembly LFRM01 (sample SAMN03654438, study PRJNA283298) | anaerobic digester metagenome | isolation source: pool of bioreactors CSTR01a, CSTR02a, and CSTR03a thermophilic anaerobic... | place: Denmark: Kgs. Lyngby | collected 2014-05-21 | reverse complement strand
AGAGAAATTGAAGAAATAGATCAAAGTAATGTAAAATTAAAAGCTTTAAAAGAAGAATTGCATCCATGGAGAAATTTACAGTTTAATATAAACACTTTTGAAAATTATAAGCTAGTGGAAATTTATACAGGTTTTATTCCAACAAAATTAAAACCAAGTCTAAATGAAGAGTTTAAAGAACTCGAATATAGTTATATTGAATTTGTTAATGAAATTAAAGGTGATTCATATTTTATAGCAATAACTCCAATCGAAGGCGATGAATACTTTGAGGAAATTCTTAGGACTCATAGTTTTTCAAGTATAAATATACCAACTGAATCTAAACCAAAAGATGAAATTGATAAAATTAATTTGAAATTAAAAGAAAATGAAGTTAAAAAAGAAGAAATAAAAGAAAAAATAGATCTTTTATCTAAAACTCTTCCAGACTTTGAAATTGTCTATGAATATCTTCTGAATAAAAAGCTTAGATATGCATCAGAATCAAAATTTCAAAAAACTGATAAAGTTAATATTATTGAAGGTTATATACCAAAAGACAAAGAAGATACCTTTAGGGATTCTGTTAAAAGCAGTATAGAGAGTCCCTATTTTTTAGAAGTAGAGGAAGCTGAAAGAGATAATGATGATGTGCCAATTATGCTTAAAAACTCTAAATTTGCAGAAGCATTTGAATCATTAACAACGATGTATGCACTTCCAAAATATAATGGGATAGATCCTACACCTTTACTCGCACCTTTTTTCCTAGCATTTTTTGGAATGATGGTTGGAGATTTAGGTTATGGAATAATTCTTATGCTTGGAACTTTATTTGCTCTTAAGAAATTTAACTTGGGGAAAAGTCAAAAATTATTTATTAGGTTTGGATTTTTCTTGAGTTTTGGAGCAATGGCCTGGGGTTTGATTTATGGTTCATTCTTTGGAGGAATAATTCCAATGAAAGGACTAATAGAGCCTTCAAGTGAATTTAATAAGCTGCTTATAGTATCTATAATTTTTGGTGGAATACATCTTTTTTATGCATTAGGAATAAAGGCATATGTAGAAATAAGAGATGGAAAACCTCTTGCAGCTGTTTATGATGTAGGTTTTTGGTACCTTGCACTTATGGGAAGTATAGGTCTTTTATTAAACTTTGTTATTGATGTTCCAAGTGTAGTAGGAACAGTATCTATTGTAGCAATGGTCGTAGGTATGGTTGGAATTGTATTAACCGGTGGAAGAGATAGTGACAGTATTGGAGGAAGACTTGGAGGCGGACTTTATAGCCTATACGGAATTACAGGATATATAGGAGACTTTGTATCATACTCCAGACTAATGGCCTTAGGTTTATCAGGTGGCTTTATAGCAGCTGCTATAAATATGATAGTAGATATGCTATTTGGACTAGGTATACCAGGAATAGTGATTGGAGTAATAGTGTTTATCGGTGGTCAGTTATTTAATTTATTCCTTTCTGCTCTTAGTGCTTATGTACATGCTTCAAGACTTACATATGTAGAGTTTTTTGGTAAGTTTTATGAGGGTGGCGGAAAAGGATTTAAAACATTTAGAAATAAATCTAAATATATAAATATAGAATAATTTAATTTAGGAGGAAATATAAATGGGATTTGGACAATTTGTAGTAGAAAATGGTGGATTAATTTTTGGAGCAATAGGTATAGTAATGGCAGTTATTCTTTCTGGTATAGGATCAGCTAAGGCTGTTGGAATGGTAGGAGAGACTGCATCAGGTTTAATTATAGAAGAGCCAGAAAAATTTGGAAGAGCTTTAGTTCTTCAGTTATTACCAGGAACTCAGGGTTTATATGGATTCGTTATAGCTTTAATGGCACTAGGTTCTTTAAGTATTGAAATGACATTGGGTCAAGGTTTATATATACTTGTAGCAACACTACCAATATCAATATTAGGACTTCTTTCAGCTAAGTACCAGGCTAGGGTAGCAGCTTCTGGAGTTTCTATATTAGCTAAAAATGAAGAGCACTCAACAAAAGGAATTATATTCTCAGTTATGGTTGAGACATATGCGCTATTAGCATTTGTTATATCTCTTATTCTATTATCATCAGTTACATTTTAATTAAATGATTTTAGGATATAAAAAGGATGTGAATAAATGTCTAATTTAGAAAATTTAATAGAAAAAATAAAAGAAGATGCAGAAAATGAAGCAAAATCTATTTTAGAAGCTGTAAATAAAGAAAAAAATGCTTTGGTTAAAAAGAAAGAACTTGAAGCAGAAAAAAAGAAAGTAGAAATAATAGAAAAAGCTGAATTTGATAATAATCTTTTAAGAGAAAGAATTATCTCAAAGGCTGAGGTAGATTCGAGAAATATATTACTTGAAGAAAAACAAAAAATAATAAAAAGAGTATTTACATTAGCAAAAGAAAATCTTGGGAATTTAGACAAGAAAGAGTATAGTAATTATTTAAAAAGCAAAATTGATAGTTTAGATTTAAAAGGAACAGAAACTTTAATAGTTCAAGAAAATATGAGAGATGAGATTTTAAAACTTAATCTTCCGTATGATATATCAAAAGATGAATTCGTTGAAGCAGGTTTTTTAGTTAAAGATGAAGATATTTATATTAATTACAAATTTAATGACTTAGTTGATTTTTATAAAGAAGATCTATTAAATGATGTAGCTGCTAAACTTTTTGAACGATAGGAGGGATATTCATGGACAGAATGGATTTTAACCAAGCAGTAATGAGAGTAAAAGTCCTTGAAAAAAGACTCCTTTCAAGAGCTAGAGTTGAAAGAATGATTGAAGCAAAAGATGTTTCAGAAGTGTACAGAATACTACAAGAAACAGAATACCAAGGATCATTTATAGGAGTAGAAAGCCCTTATGACTATGAGGTTTTACTAAATAATGAGTTAAAAAGAGTTTATGATTTAATGGATGAATTAACAGGTGAAAAGGTTATAACTGATATTATATCTTTAAGATATTTTTACCATAATTTAAAGGTTATGATAAAAGAATATGCTCAAGACAGTAAACTTGATAGTTTGTATGTGGATTTTGGATACGATATTAAAGCTATTAAAAGTGCTTTTTTATCAAATAACTATGAAAATGTAGATCCTATTGTTGAAAAAGCTCTTAAAGAAACAAAAAAAGTTTATGAGGAGACAGATGACCCTCAAAAAATTGATATTATTTTAGATAAGTATTATTTTATTCATTTAAATAAACTTGTTGAAAATGTTGATATTCCTTTGTTTTTAAATTATGTAAAAGATTTAATTGACTTTACAAACATAAAAACTTTACTTAGAGTAAGAAAACTTGGAAAGGACATTAGATTTTTAGAAGAAGTATTAGTACCAGGTGGTAATATATCTCTTCAAAAAATATCCCTTTCGATAAATGATGATTTAGATACAATATCAGAGAAATTTGAAGATGAAAAAATAGGGCCTAAGATTGTACTTGGAATTAAATCTTTTAAAGAAACTAATAGATTATCGGAGTATGAAAAAATNNCCACTTTTTTCTTATCTTTATGCAAAAGAAACTGAAAATAAAATACTAAGAATGATAATGGTGTCTAAATTAAACAATCTCTCTCCAGAAATAATAAGAGAAAGGTTACGTGATTTATATGTATAAGATTGGTGTAATAGGAGATAAAGATTCTATTTTAGCATTTAAAGCTTTGGGAATAGATGTATTTCCAGTTGTAAATGCTGAAGAAGCAAGAAGACAGGTGGACTCATTAGCAAGAGATAGATATGGAATTATATTTATAACTGAACAAGTAGCAGAATTAATTCCTGAAACAATTCAAAGATATAATAATCAAATTGTTCCAGCTGTTATACTAATCCCGAATAATCAAGGGACACTTAATATTGGTATGGATAAAATTAATAAGAACGTAGAAAAAGCTATAGGTTCAAATATATTATAGAAGGAGCGCTCTAATGAAAGTTGGAAAAATTATAAAAGTATCTGGACCACTAGTTGTGGCTAAGGATATGGATGAAGCTAACATTTATGACGTAGTAAAAGTTTCAGATAGAAAGCTCATTGGCGAAATTATTGAAATGAGAGGCGATGAAGCTTCCATTCAGGTTTATGAAGAAACAACAGGAATAGGACCAGGGGAACCAGTTTATACAACAGGAGAACCTCTGTCAGTTGAACTAGGACCAGGCTTAATAGAAGCCATGTTCGATGGAATTCAAAGACCACTTAACGCCATAATGGAGCAAGCAGGAAATTATTTAACTAAAGGTGTAGAAGTACCTTCTTTAGATAGAGAAAGAATTTGGGAGTTTAATCCTACAGTTAAAGTCGGAGATAAGGTTTCAGCGGGAGATGTTATAGGAACCGTTCAAGAAACAAAAGTAGTACTTCATAAAATCATGGTACCTGTAGATGTTTCCGGAACTGTAACAGAAATCAAATCAGGAAATTTCACAGTAGAACAGGTTGTTTGTACTTTAGATACAGGAAATGAGTTAACTTTAATGCAGAAATGGCCAGTTAGAAAAGGAAGATCTTACGATCATAAGATTAATCCAGATGAGCCACTTGTTACAGGACAAAGAGTAATAGATACTTTTTTCCCTATAACAAAAGGTGGAACTGCTGCTATACCAGGTCCCTTTGGATCAGGTAAGACAGTTGTACAGCATCAACTAGCTAAATGGGCAGATGCTGAAATAGTTGTCTATGTAGGCTGCGGAGAGCGTGGTAATGAGATGACAGACGTATTAATGGAGTTCCCAGAAATTATTGATCCTGATACAGGAGAATCATTAATGAAAAGAACGGTATTAATTGCAAATACATCTAATATGCCAGTTGCTGCAAGAGAAGCATCTATTTATACTGGAATTACAATTGCAGAGTATTTTAGAGATATGGGATATTCAGTTGCTATAATGGCTGATTCCACATCAAGATGGGCTGAGGCCCTTAGAGAGATGTCAGGTAGACTTGAAGAGATGCCAGGTGATGAAGGTTATCCAGCATATCTTGCTTCAAGAGCGGCAGATTTCTATGAAAGAGCAGGTAAAGTTCAATGTCATGGAAGCGATAATAGAATAGGTGCCCTTACTATAATTGGTGCAGTATCCCCACCAGGTGGAGATATATCTGAGCCAGTTTCTCAGGCTACCCTTAGAATAGTAAAAGTATTCTGGGGACTGGATGCAGATCTTGCATATAGAAGGCATTTCCCAGCTATAAACTGGATGGATTCATATTCTTTGTATCAATCTAAAGTTGATGAGTGGATGGATTTAAATATAGATGAGAAATTTTCATCTAATAGAATTAAAGCAATGACTCTACTACAAGAAGAGTCAGCACTTGAGGAAATTGTAAGACTTGTAGGTAAAGATACTTTATCTGAAGATGATCAGCTAAAACTTGAAGTTGCAAAATCTGTCAGAGAAGATTTTTTAATGCAAAATGCGTTTCATGATCAAGATACATATGCTTCTTTGGATAAGCAGAATCTAATGCTTGATATGGTACTTCATTTTTATGATGAATCTAAAAGAGCATTAGTAAATGGAGTTTATTTAAATGAACTTATGGCACTAGATGTTAGAGATAGAATTGCTAGAGCAAAATATCTTGAAGAAGATGATATAAATTCAATAAAAGACATAAATAAAACTATTACAGAAAGTATAGATAAACTTATAGACAAAGGAGGTCTCCTAAATGCTTAAAGAATATAAAACAGTAACAGAGGTCGTTGGACCACTTATGGTTGTTGAAGGAGTCTCTGGAGTGAAATTTGAAGAGCTTGTGGAGATAGAACTTCAAACGGGTGAAATCCGAAGAGGTAGGGTTCTTGAAATTGATGGAGATAAAGCAATGGTCCAACTTTTTGAAGGATCAACAGGAATAAATTTAAAGGAAACAAAAGTTAGGTTTTTAGGTAAGCCTTTGGAGCTTGGAGTTTCAGATGGTATGATAGGTAGAGTTTTTGATGGTATGGGTAGACCTAAAGATGGTGGACCAGAGATTATACCTGAAGAAAGAAAAGATATAAATGGACTTCCTATAAATCCTGTTGCAAGAGATTATCCTTCTGAATTTATTCAAACAGGAGTTTCTGCAATTGATGGTTTAAACACACTAGTTCGAGGTCAAAAGTTACCTATATTTTCTGGTTCTGGACTTCCACACGCAGATCTTGCAGCTCAAATTGCTAGGCAAGCAAGAGTTGTAGGAGATGGTGAGAAATTCGCAGTAGTTTTCGGTGCTATAGGAATTACTTTTGAAGAAGCACAGTTCTTTATAGATGATTTTACTAAAACTGGTGCTATAGACAGAGCAGTTCTTTTTATGAACCTAGCAGATGATCCTGCAATAGAAAGAATTGCAACACCTAGAATGGCTTTAACATGTGCAGAGTATTTAGCATTTGAGAAAAACATGCATGTACTTGTTATACTAACTGACTTAACTAATTATGCAGAAGCATTAAGAGAAGTTTCAGCAGCTAGAAAAGAAGTTCCAGGAAGAAGAGGTTACCCAGGTTATCTTTATACTGACCTTGCAACACTGTATGAAAGAGCAGGTAGGATTAAAGGTAAGGGTGGATCAATAACACAAATACCAATTCTTACAATGCCTGAAGATGATAAGACTCATCCTATACCTGACTTAACAGGTTATATAACAGAGGGACAAATNNAGACTTAAGGATAAAGGAATAGGAAGAGGTAAAACTAGAGAAGATCACGCAGATACGATGAATCAAATATTCGCATCATATGCAACAGGTAAAGAAGCTAAAGAACTTGCAACTATACTTGGAGAATCTGCACTATCAGATACTGATAAAGCTTATGCAAAATTCTCGGATGTCTTTGAAGAAACTTATGTAAACCAAGGTTATAATACAAATAGAGAAATAAATGATACTTTAAATATTGGATGGGATCTATTATCTATTCTTCCAGTAAATGAGCTTAAAAGAGTTAGAGATGAATATTTAGAGAGGTATTTGCCGGAGAAGGTAAAAGGAGATGATTAGCTATGGCTAAACTTAATGTTAATCCAACAAGAATGGAGTTAACAACCCTTAAAGAAAGACTAGAGGTAGCAACGCGTGGTCATAAACTTTTAAAAGATAAGCAAGATGAGCTTATGAGGCAATTTATAAATATGATAAGGCTTAATAAAAAGCTTAGAGAACAGGTAGAAAAAGAATTAGGAAGTTCCTTTAATGATTTTTTAGTAGCTAGTGCTATTATGAGTCCGGAATTCCTAGAAGAATCAGTTGTTTTTCCAAAGGAATCTGTTTCTGTAGATATTAAAAAAAGAAATATCATGAGTGTAAATGTTCCTGTTATGAATTTTAAAAGAAAACTTGAAGATGATCCTGGTAGCATATATCCATATGGTTTTTCACAAACTTCATCTGAACTTGATGACGCTATATCAGATTTATATTCTATAATGCCAAAACTTTTAGAACTTGCTGAAATAGAAAAAAGCTGTCAACTTATGGCAGATGAAATCGAAAAAACAAGAAGAAGAGTTAATGCTTTAGAATATAGAACAATTCCAGAGCTTGAAGAAACCATTAAGTTTATAAGAATGAAACTTGATGAAAGCGAAAGAAGTACGATAACAAGACTTATGAAAGTTAAAGATATGCTAGAAAAAGCAGAGAGTAAAAAAAATGAAGTTATATAAATATAAATAGCCCTATGTGGGGCTATTTTACTTTATATTATAATTTAAAATGTTTATTTGTAAATTATAATATATAACAGAATAAGCTTGAATAAATAAGATGACTAGTGTTATTATACATTTAGTGAACTAGGTGAATAAGATACTCAATAAAAAAGAGTAGTTTTAAATTGGAGGTAATTTATGAAAGATAATATATTAAAGTTTAAAGATCAGGAAGGAAATACTATAGAGTTAGAATTAGTAGCAGAGCTTTATGTTAATAAAAATAAATATGTAGTGCTTGCACCATTGGATGAAAATGCTGAAGATGAATATATTTATAGAGTAGATTCAGATAAAGATGGAAATAAAGAATGGAATATTATTGAAGAAGATAAAGAGTTTTTAGAAGTAAAAAAAGAATACAAAAAATTATTATACTAGAGAAGGTGCACATATGGATAAAGATATTATATATAATTATTTAGAAGAAACAAAAATATTAGATATAGATATATTAGAAGAAACATCTAGTTATGTTGTTATTAGAGGATATTATGATTTTGCTGAGGATACCCTGGAAAATATAAAAGATGACTTTTCTAAAGATAGGTATGATGAGGCCTTTGCTCATGAGTTTCATGAATATATAAAAAGATCCCTCGAAGATATAATAGTGGAGAAATTAGATGAAAGTATAGCAGAGTTCATAGATGAAGGAATTGACGTTAGTTATTTACTTTTAGAAATTTTGTCAGAGAGCTATGATAGTCTAGGTATCATTATGTCTTTTTCTATAGGGGAATTTGACATAGACTTAGCAGAATATATATAATCTGTTAATCTTTATAATCTTGAATATTGCTTAATATATGATATAATAAGATTAACAGAATCCTGAGATGTGCGTATCGCCTATTTTTTTCAACCTACATAATGAATCCGGGATCTCCAACAACAATAAATGATATCGGGCTTTAGGGTCTAACGACCTATTCCTAGGACAGAAGAAGATAGTATTTTATTTGACGGGAACCCACCTGCAAAGAGCGGGTATTGATTCTAATAGGAAACGGCATTTTTGGGAGGTTTAAAAAGTTATGGTTGCTCTGCATATATGCAGAGCAATTTTTATTTTAGGAGGTAATATAATGACTCATGATGAACTTGTTTCAAGAATAAATGAGCTAACAAAAATTTCTAAAGAGCGAGATCTTACAAAAGAAGAACAGGCTGAAAGAAAAATTTTAAGAGATGATTACATAGGGAGAGTTAAAAGAAACCTCAGATCTTCTCTTGAAGGAATAAAAAAGAAATAAAGGAGGAAGTTTAAATGTCCGTTAGAATACTTGATATTATAGAAAATTTTGACTTAGAGGTGCTAGCAGAAGGTAAAGACAATAATGAAGTAACTATAAATGATATTAATAGACCTGGACTTCAACTTGCAGGTTTTTATAATTATTTTGCTAAAGATAGAATACAAGTAATAGGAAAATCTGAATGGAGCTTTCTAGATGAGCTTATACCTGCATTAAGAGAAAAAAGAATAGAAAAATTTTTAAGTTATGATATTCCTTGTGTGATATTAACAAGAGACCTATTCTTGCATGATGAAGTTTATGAAGCAGCAGTCAAAAATAATAGATGGGTTTTAAGGACAAAACTTTCTTCAACATCTTTTATATCAAGAATAACTATGTATCTTTCTCACGGACTTGCTCCAGAAACAAGGGTTCATGGCACTCTTGTCGATATATATGGAATGGGAGTACTAATTACAGGTGTAAGTGGTATAGGAAAAAGTGAAGCCACGTTAGAGCTTATTAAAAGAGGCCATAGACTTATTACCGACGATGCTGTAGATATTAAAGCTATAGATGAAATGCTTGTTGGAAGCTGCCCGGAGATTACTTTTGGAATGATGGAAGTTAGGGGACTTGGGATAATAGATGTTTCAGCATTATATGGTTTATCAAGTGTAATAGCAGAAAAAGAGATTGATATGATTATAGAACTTGAAAATTGGGATGACAATGGAGACTACGATAGACTTGGAACTGATGAATATGCAGATATACTAGGCGTGGATATTAAAAAAATTATTCTTCCTGTGAAAAGTGGAAGAAATATAGCCATAATTATAGAAGCTGCAGCAGCTAATTTTAGGTATTTAGGCCTATCAGGGGCTTCACCTTCGGACCTAATAGATGAAAGAATTCAAGATGTAGCAAAAAGAAGAGAACTAAACTCTAGTAATGATAAATAGGGTATTTCACTTTTCTTGTATTTAGTATGGATATAATCTATAATAAGTATAACATTCTAATCATTCTAAATAGAGGTGAAAAAATGAATATAAAAAATATAGATGTATACCTTAGAGAAAAGGGAGTTAAACCCTCATATCAAAGAAAAAGAATTTTTGAATATTTAAATGACAATCACGACCATCCGACTGTTAATGATATTTATGACGCTTTAAAAGATGAGATACCAACGTTAAGTAAAGCTACAGTATATAATACAACAAATCTTTTTATAGAACATCAACTAATTGAAATAGTGCCTATAGATGCTAATGAGATTAGGTTTGATATATACAATCCCAAAGAACATGGACATTTTAAATGTACAGAGTGCAATAAAATATATGATTTTAGTATAAATACATCTATTACAGGTGTATCTGATGACTTAAAAGGGTTTCAAGTAGATGAAGAGATATACAATGTGAAGGGAATATGCAAATATTGCATTAAAGATTTAAAAGAAAATAATAAAAATTAATATAAATTAATATAAATTAATATAAATAAAAATTCATATAAATAAGAAAAAGGTAAGATACTTTAGGATATCTTACCTTTTTATATTTTCATATGAAATTATTTAAAAATGGTTCTAAGTCTTCTTTTTTATATTTTACTGATGATAAGTAGCCATGATTCTTGTCATTTGGAATCCCATGGAAATCCGAACCAGCAGTTATATATAAATTTCTATTTTTCGTTTCTTTTAGATATTTCTCAGTTTCCTCTTTAGTGTTTAAGAAATAATAACATTCAACTCCATCGAAATCATATTTTAATAAATCATTTATTGAGTTGTTTTGATATATAACAGGATGAGCAAGAATAACTATAGCACCGTTGTTTTTTAGTAAGCTTATACCTTCTTCTATTGTTAAGTTTATATTTGGAATATATGCAGGACTTTCTCTTGACAAGTATTTGTCGAATAATTGGCTGTGACTGATATTTGGAAACAATAAATTTATTTCAGATGCAATATTTGCTCTTGTAATGCTACCTTTTGATTTTTTTCTAAGATATTTGTAATCTATGTCAATACCAAAATATTTTTCAAGTAAATTTAAAATATTTTTCGTTCTATTATTCCTAAATTCGTCAAGCTCATCTAGTGTGTTTAAAAAGGATTTATTTTTATAACCATCATTAACAAAATATCCTAATATATGTATACTTTCTCCATTTCTATGAGTTGTAAGCTCTATTCCTGGAATATATTTGATATTACTTGCTTCCATGATGGGCTCTATCAAATTGTGAGCTTTTACAGTATCGTGATCTGTTACGGATACTAAATCAAGTTTTTCTTTTATAATTAATTCAGATAGCTGCCTTGGACTAAGTTTACCGTCAGAGAAATTAGTGTGACAATGTAGTTCTATTTTCATAATTCACCTCATAAGTTATTATACACATATTCTATCATATAGAAGGAAAAATTTAGAAAAGCTAGTATTTTGACTGTATATTGTAAACAATGGCACCTATCATTATAATAACCGGCTAAAGAAGCCTGGTTTCTAGTTAGACGCCAATGCTGAGTCTATACAAGCAATTAACCTTGTTATATTTGCTCTAGTCTAAGAAGGTCTAAAGGATGATTTAGGATACCATACAAAAAAATATTTTTGTTCAAAACACTCAAAACATAAGTTTTTGGATATCATGCTTTATGTTACTAGTTTTAAAGTTTAAAATATATATTTTAAAAACATATTATATTGTGAAATTTGCTGAAGCTAAAGCAATTAATAGGCATGAACTTGAAAGTTGTTTTAATTACATTTTAATTAATAAGTAGTATATTTTATTTAGCTTAAAAAAAGGAGGGGATAGGCATGGGGAGTAATAGTTTATTAAAGTTTATATTTACTATTGTTATACTAGTGCTTGTAGGTCCTCCTTTATTTATAATTATAGGATCTTTTATTATGTCATTAATTTTTGTGTTAGTAATACTACTTGTATTAGCTCTTTCTCTCATATCTTTACCTATATTACTTTTTATATCCCCCTCATCTTTGGCACTTGGCGTTCCAACTCTTGCATTATTATTCTTTGGAATAGCTGCTTTATCACTACTTGTATTTTTGATTTCACTTATTATTAAATGTATAGGATGGTTTGGCAGATTAGTTTTAAATATAATGAGAAGATTTTTAGGTTAATAATCTTAGGAGAAAATAAAAAATGAAGAACTTTAAAAAGATAGCGATTATAACTTTAATAATTTCTTCTGTTTCTGTGGGAATGGGACTTTTTATATTATATAGCTCTGAATCTAGTTTAGAAGATTTTGTATCAGCTGTTGAAAATTTTATCAATATGAAGAATACTAATATAAAAAAATCAGATATAATTAATATCGACGAAGAGTATAGCTATAAACTTGGAAATGAAAAATTACTGCATATAGATTCAAAAATAAGTAATATAGAAATAAAAACATCCACAGCAGATGAAATAGTTTTTAAAATAAAAGGAAACATAAATAAAAAACATTGCAGAGATTATCTAGATATTAAAAAAGATGGAAACAGTTTTGAGGTAAAAATACTGAAAAATGCAAATAAAAATGTTTCGATTTTAAATCTAGGCAAATTAAATATAGAAATTATTATCCCAGAAAACAAATTTAAAGAAATTAATTATAGTACTGTTTCAGGGGATATTTTAATAGAAGATTTAAACCTTGAAAAATTAGATATAGATAGCATTTCAGGGAATGTACATCTTGACAAAGGTAAGGTTAATGAATTAACATGTAGTTTAGTGTCTGGTAACTTATTTTCTACCAGCACTACCGATAAAATAAATTGTGATTCTGTATCAGGTGAAATTGAAGTCTTAAATGCTTATAAGGTTAATATTGAGACAATATCTGGAGATATTATTGTTAAATCCAAAAACATAGGAGACAAAAGTTATTTAAATAGCTTATCTGGAAACATAAAACTTTATTCTAGTAATCTTAATGAAATTGATATTTATTTAGATTCACTTGAGGAATCTATTAATTATAATAATAATAAGATTAGTATTAGTAAGTTCTATGATTTCAACTCTTTTGCTGAAGACCAAATAAATACTTTAAATATTGAAACAATGTCGGGTGATATAGAAATTTTTGATGAAAATTAAGAAAGTTCACAGTTTATTAACAAACATTGTATAAATTTTATTTATAATGTTAGTATAAGTTAAAAAGGGGTGTTATTATGAAAGTATCAATTGATCATGATCTTTGTATAGGTTGTGGTGTATGTCCAAGTGTTGCACCAGATTTATTCGAAATGAATGACGAAGGACTTGCAGATCCATTAGTGGACGAAGTACCTGAAGGTGAAGAAGATTTAGCTGAAGAAGCTTCAGATAGTTGTCCTGTAGCGGCAATTATTTTAGATTAATTTAATATTAGATTATAAAAGGGGCCTAGATACTAGAAGCCTCTTTTATTATATATAATTGATTTAAATATATAGTATAATAAAATAAAAAGGAGGAAGTATGGATATCTTTAACAAAAATTATTTAACTAAACTTGTTCTTTTAATAGTACTAATATTCCCTTTTGTAGCTAATGACAAATTATACTTGTTAGGGATTGTACTGATTATTTTTTATTTGTTATATTTATATGTGGATGTTGATGCAAGAAAAAAACTAAAAAGGACTAGAGCCTACTTTAATTATAAATTGAATACTATAACAATATTATTCTTTATATATATGAGTATAACTTTTATTTTTTCTTTAGATAGGCAAAAAAGCTTGATTAGCATTTTAACTTTTACTACTGGAATAATAATTTTCTTTATAGTTCAATATGAGTTTAATAAGGCAAATAGTATAAACCTTATTTTGAAAAGTTATTTTGCTGGAGCACTTATTTTATCCTTATACCATGTAGCAAAACTTTTGTATATTGAAATATCTCTTGGGAAAAAATTTGATTATTTATCAAATATATCTTTTTTGACAAGTGGATCTTTGCTTGCATACTTTTTGATAGTTCCATTTTTTCCTGCACTAGTAATGTATATATTTAAGGAAAAAGCTTTTGATACTAAATTTTATCTTGCAGTTTCTGTGTTTTCTCTTATAACTATATTCACTACGAAATCTCCAGGAGCTATTGTAGGTATATTTATAGGATTAACAATTCTTTCTTTATTATACTCAGTTAAATTTATAGTTGCTTTAATTCCAACAAGTATTTTTCTCTTTTTAATACCTGTGTTTACAAGAAGACAAAACACATATTTTATGATAAGTGAAAACTTTGGAAGAAGAGGTTATATGATTGAATTTTTGAGTCTTTATAAAAAAAGATTGTTTTTTGGTACAGGTATAAATACAGTTGATTCTTTATATTTTGATTTTTTACAAACTAAAAATGTAACTTATGATCTTAGTCTTATAAACAAACCATTTAATTTACCTTTTAAAATTCTTGTAGAGGGTGGTATATTTGGAGCTGTTTTGTTTATAATACTATTTGTGATTCTTGTAAAATCTATAATTAAGTACACTAAATCTTATAAAGTTGAAATAAAGTATAAAGCTATGTATGTTGGTTTTTTAATTTCATTGATAGTAATTATAGCCTTAAATTTCTTAGACAGTTTTGCATTTGAACCTAAACTTGTTATATCATTTTTCATAGTTATGGGAATTATGTTTGCAAGTTCGTCTTCAAAAGGCATTAAAAATATTTAAATGTAAATTGAAATATAAAAATTGAATATAAATAAAAAAGCCGGAATTTATTCTGGCTTTTTTTATTTGAAAAAACTATTGCATATTTGAAAAATCTTTTATATAATAGTTAGAGTTTAGTATAAGTAAACTTAAAGTTTAATGATAAGGGGGATATTGTGGATATAGGTAATAAAATTAAAGAAATTAGAGTAAAAAATGATTTAACACAAGAAGAATTAGCTGACAGATGTGAAATTACAAAAGGCTATATATCTCAAATTGAAAGAAATATTACTTCTCCTTCTATTCAGACACTTATTGATATTTTAGAAGCACTTGGAACAGGTTTGAAAGATTTTTTTAGTGATAATAAGGAAGAAAAAATAGTTTTTACTAAAGAAGATGTTTTTGTAAAAGAAGATGAAGGTTTAAATCATAAAATAACATGGATAATCCCAAATGCACAAAAAAATATTATGGAGCCTATTATTATGGAAATAAATTCAAAAGGTAGAACTTATGATTTAGATCCTCATGAAGGAGAGGAGTTTGGTTATGTTCTTAGTGGTGCCATAGTGCTGGAAATCGGTGATGAAAAACATAAGGTGAAAAAAGGAGAAAGTTTTTATTTTATGCCTAATAGCAACCATTTCATATCAAATCCATACAAAAACAAGGCCAAATTAATTTGGGTGAGTACACCGCCTGTTTTTTAATTGAAAGGAGCAAAGCATGGAAAATAATATAATGATTGATTTGAAAAATATTAAAAAAGTATTTAAAGATAATATTGTTATTGAAAATATGAATTTATATATAAAAGAAAATGAGTTTTTAACTCTTTTAGGACCAAGTGGATGTGGTAAAACAACGACCCTTAGAATTATTGGTGGTTTTGAAAATCCAACCAATGGAAAGGTTATTATAGAAAACAAAGATATGACTCATGTAATGCCTTATGATAGGCCTGTTAATACAGTTTTTCAAAAGTATGCATTATTTCCGAATATGAATATATTTGAAAATATTGCTTTTGGTCTTAGAATAAAAAAGACAGCTAAAAAAGAAATAGAAAAAAAAGTTAAAGATATTTTAGCACTTGTAAATCTGAGTGGATTTGAGGAAAGAGAGGTAGATTCGCTAAGTGGTGGACAGCAGCAAAGAGTTGCTATAGCAAGAGCACTCATAAATGAGCCTAAAGTCCTTTTGCTTGATGAGCCTTTAGGAGCTTTAGATTTAAAACTCAGAAAAGATATGCAGTTAGAACTTAAAAGAATTCAAGAAAGAGTAGGGATAACTTTTGTTTATGTAACCCATGATCAGGAAGAAGCACTAAGCATGTCAGATACTGTTGTGGTTATGGACAAGGGTGAGATTCAGCAAATAGGAACTCCAATTGACATATACAATGAGCCTAAAAATATTTTTGTCGCTGAGTTTATAGGCGATAGCAATATCTTAGAAGGAATAATGGAAGCCGATTATAAAGTTAGATTCTTAGGTAATTCATTTGAATGTCTAGATAAAGGTTTTAATAAAGATGAAGAGATAAATCTCGTAATAAGACCAGAGGATATAAATATTACCAGTAAAGAAAATACATCTTTAAGTGGAGAGATAACTAGTGTTAACTTTAAAGGGATTCATTATGAAATAATAGTAAAATCAAATGGATATGATTTTAAAATTCAGTCCACAAAATATTTTGAAGTAGGCGAACTAGTAGGACTAGAAATTCTTCCGGACTCTATCCATATCATGAAAAAGGAGTTGTAAGTATGAAACTGAAAAAGATGGCTTATCCTTATCTTATGTGGATATTAATATTTATATTTGTACCTTTAATTTTAGTTATATATTTTGCAATAACAAGAGGAAACAGTAAAGATTTCGAGACTTTTGTATTAAGTTTAGCAAATTTTAAAAGGTTTTTTACACCTGTTTATTTGAGGGTTCTTTTAAAATCTTTAAAACTCTCTATATATTCAACAATGATTACCTTATTTCTTGGATATCCTGTGGCTTTTATAATATCTAGATCAAAAATAAAAACAAGAAATATTATGATATTACTTTTTGTTTTTCCAATGTGGATGAATTTACTTTTAAGAACATATGCATGGCTAACAATTCTCGGCAAAAACGGAATCATCAATAATATATTAATGTTTTTCGGCTTTGGTACTAAAAACATGCTTTATAGAGAAGGTGCAGTTCTTTTAGGTATGGTATATAATTTTTTACCCTTTATGGTTCTTCCTATCTACTCAGTACTTGTAAAAATGGACAACTCACTCATAGAAGCTGCTCAGGATTTAGGGGCGAAAAGTTTTACTGTATTTAGGAAGATAATCTTCCCTTTAAGTGTACCGGGCATTATAACTGGAATTACGATGGTCTTTGTACCTGCAGTAAGTACTTTTGTTATATCTTCTTTGTTAGGAGGAAATAAGACCCCTCTTATTGGGAATTTAATAGAGCAGCAGTTTTTAGTTAGTGGGGATTGGCATTTTGGATCATCAATGGCCTTAGTACTTATAGTTATTATATTTATATTTGCATATATAACAGGTAAATTTGAGGGTAGTTCTGGAAAAGAACGAGGTGTTTTATGGTAAAGAGATTTATTACAAAAACTTATATGGGCTTAATATTTTTATTTTTATATGCACCTATACTTGTTCTGATGGTTTTTTCATTTAACTCATCTAAGTCTAGAGGAAATTTCAGCGGGGTTACTTTTAAATGGTACGTAGAACTTTTTCAAAACCAAGAAGTTATGAGGGCTCTGTCTAATACTCTTATAATAGGAGTTGTATCAACCCTTGTGGCAACATTTATAGGAACTTTTGCAGCTATTGGAATTTATTTTATGAAAAAAGGTTATTTTAAAAAGTTAGTTTTAAATTTAAATTACTTACCAGTACTTAATCCTGATATTGTAATGGCAGTTTCTCTTGCCGCTTTATATAAAATTATGGGATTAAAGCTAGGATTAGTAACAATAATTTTATCCCATATTACATTTTCAATACCTTATGTTGTTTTAGCTATACTGCCTAAACTAAAACAAATGAATAACTTTTTAGTTGAAGCAGCTATGGATTTAGGGGCTAAACCACTTTATGCAGTGAGAAAAATAATTATTCCGGAAATAAAAGAAAGTATAGTAGTAGGACTTCTTATAGCTTTTACTCTTTCCATAGATGATTTTGCTATAAGTTTTTTCACAACAGGTCATGGCGTATCTAATCTTAGTATTTTAATATATTCAATGGCTAAAAAAGGTATAAACCCTATGATTAATGCTTTATCAACTCTTATGATGATTACATTATTTGCTTTTTTAGTGATAATATACAAAAAAAATGAAAAAGTAGATATTGATAGTTAATAATAATTAGGAGGGGAAAATGAAAAAAAAATATATTATGATAATATTAGTAATAATAATTACCAGTGTACTTTCAGCTTGCAGTGAGAAAAAAGAAACTATAAATGTTTTTAATTTTGGAGAATATATTGACGAAAGTGTATTAAAAACTTTTGAAGAAGAAACTGGAATTAAAGTTAAATACGATACATTTGCAACAAATGAAGATATGTATGTAAGACTAAAGCAAGGTAGTGACTCTTACGATGTTGTATTTATTTCTGATTATATGATAGAAAGAAGTATCAAAGAAGATTATTTAGAAAAAATAAACTGGGAAAATATACCTAATAGTAAATATATTAATCCGATTTTTAAAAATTTGATTTTTGATCCTAAAGATGAATATTCTGCTCCATATACTTGGGGGACTATGGGCATAATCTATAATACAAAGTTAATAAAAGATAAGCTAACTAGTTGGAATGATCTTTGGAATGAAAAATATGCCGGTGATATTTTAATGCTTAACAGTCAAAGAGACACTCTGGGGGTAGCTCTTATGAATTTAAGCTATTCAATGAATACTAGAAATGAAAAAGAACTTTTAGAAGCAAGAGATCTTTTGATAGATCAAAAACCCCTTGTCTATGCTTACCTTGGAGACGATATTAAAGATGCTCTTATTGCAGAGGAAGGTTCTATAGGAGTTGTTTGGTCTGGAGATGCTGTTTATATGAAAGAAGAAAACCCAGACTTAAAATATATAATCCCTAAAGAAGGAACAAATCTTTGGTTTGATAGTATGGTTATACCCAAGTCCACAAAAAACAAAGAGGGTGCAGAAAAGTTTATAAATTTTCTACTGAGACCTGATATCGCACAATTAAACTCTGAGTTTACAGGCTACTCTTCTCCAATACCAGAGGCAGTAAAGAATTTAGATATTTCAATACAAGAAGATCCTGTTAGTTATCCTTCAGAAGAAGTTATTAAAAATACAGAAATATTCAGAGATCCTTCTGATATATTATATAAGTATGATGAAATATGGACAGAAATCATCTCATCTGAGTAAAAAAGCCTTAGGGCTTTTTTTTATTTAAAAGAAAATGAAGAATAGCTTTACAAAATTTGTTTTTATAATATAATGGAGGTGGCATTGTGCAAGCGGTTGCATAAATTATTTAATTGCAAAGGAGGGTTTAGTTTGGATTTATATCCAAACTTTTAATATGAGAAAAAGAAGTAGTGGAGTATTAATGCATATATCAAGTCTTCCAGGAGAATATGGGATTGGAGATTTTGGTAAAAATGCATATAAATTTGTGGATTTTATCTACGAATCAGGTCTTACTTATTGGCAAATATTACCTCTTGGAGTAACAGGATATGGTGACTCTCCTTATCAAAGTTTTTCAGCTTTTGCTGGGAACCCATATTTTATCGATTTAGATGAATTTTTAGATAAAGAACTCATCACTAAAGAAGATATAGAAAAATATCCTCTTGGAGAAGATAAAACAGAGATTAACTATAGTATTCTTTATAAAAATAAGCTAAAGCTTCTAAAACTAGCTTCGGAGAACTCAAAAGCAAGTTACAAAAAAGAAATAGAAGACTTTTATGAAAAGGAAAAAGATTGGCTTAGAAATTATGTTCTCTTTATGTCTATAAAAGAAAAATTTAACGGAAAAGCTTGGTTTAAATGGAGTGAAGACTATAAAGATTTTAATTCTAATCAAGTTAAGTTATTTGAAGAAGAGAATAAAGATGTACTTTACACTCATATTTTTATACAATATTTCTTTTTCAAGCAATGGGAAAATTTAAAAGAATATGCAAACTCAAGAGGGATAAAAATTATAGGTGATCTTCCAATATATATATCTGAAGATAGTTCTGATATATGGGCAAATAAAGACCTATTTAAATTAGACAGAGATTTTAGACCAGTTACAGTTTCAGGTTGTCCTCCAGATAAATTTGCTACCTTAGGACAACTTTGGGGAAATCCTATATATGACTGGGAAAAAATAGAAAATAATAACTATGCATGGTGGATAAAAAGACTGGAAGAAAGTTTTAAACTGTATGATACACTTAGAATAGATCATTTCAGAGGATTTGAATCTTTTTGGGAAATAAAAAATGGCTTAGAAGATGCAACTGTTGGTAAATGGACTAAAGGTCCAGGGATAAAATTATTTAATGAAATTAAAAAAACACTTGGAGAACTAGATATAATTGCAGAAGATTTAGGGTTTTTAACTAAAGAAGTAACAGAGCTTATAGAAGAAACAGGATACCCTGGTATGAATGTTTTACAATTTGCATTTGAGAGTTATGGGAACTCTGTATATTTACCACACAATAATATAAGAAATTCTGTTGTTTATACAGGCACCCACGACAATGAAACTATACTAGGTTGGTTTAAAAATTTAAGTGATGAAGATAAAAGTTTTGCAGTCAAATATCTTAAACTAGATTATGACGAAGGAATTAACTGGGGGCTTATACGAGGAGCTTACAGCTCACCTGCATATTTAGCTGTAATACCTATGCAAGACTTTTTAGGCCTTGGAAATGAAGCTAGAATGAATACTCCTTCGACTTTAGGTGGTAATTGGACTTGGAGAATGAAGGATAGTACAATAGATACTGATGTTATAAAAAATATATTAGATTTAAATAAACTATATGGGAGATAAATAGATGAATAAAAACTTTTTAGAGTTTGAAATGAAGATTTATGCATTAAGCGTTTTCGGACGAGAGTTCGATGATTTAACAAATGAAGAAAAATTTTATTGCCTTTCTAAATCATTAATGGAAGAAATTTCAGAAAAAATGAATGATACAGAAAAAAAATTTGAGGGTAAGAGAAAAGCATACTATTTTTCAGCTGAATTCTTAATGGGTAGGGCTCTTAGTAATAATTTAATTAATTTAGGTTATAAAAAAGAAGTAAAAGATATTTTAGAAAAATTAGGTACAGATTATAACTCAATCGAAGAAAGTGAATCTGATGCTGGACTTGGTAATGGTGGACTTGGAAGACTTGCAGCATGCTTTTTAGATTCAGCTGCAACACATGACTATTCCCTTACAGGATATGGTATAAGGTATAGGTATGGAATATTCGATCAAGAATTAGAAAATGGTTATCAAGTTGAAAAAGCAGACGAATGGTTAAAACATGGAGACCCTTTCTCAGTAAAGCGAGAAGATCTTAAAGTTAAAGTTAATTTTAGGGATCAGAGCGTATATGCTGTTCCAGTTGATATGCCAATTGTAGGTTACGGTGGAAAAACAGTTAACATATTAAGACTTTGGGAATCAAAAGCAATAACAGAATTTGATTTCGAAGCTTTCAATGAACAGGATTATGTTAAAGCTGTACAAGAAAAAATTGATGCAGAGAATATTTCTAAAGTACTTTATCCAAATGATTCTAATGAAAAAGGTAGAATACTAAGATTAAGACAGCAGTACTTTTTTGTATCAGCATCACTACAAGATTTAGTTCGTAAATTTAAAGAAACAAATAGTGATTTCAATGATTTTCCAAAATACCATGCAATTCAGTTAAATGATACTCATCCAGCTGTAGCTATACCTGAATTGATTAGACTTTTAAAAATTGAGGGCATTAACTTTGAAGATGCATTTAATATTGCTCAAAAAACATTTGCCTACACAAATCACACAATTTTAAAAGAAGCCTTAGAGCAGTGGCCTGTTCATATATTTAAGGACCTACTTCCAGATGTTTATCATATTATTGAAAGAATTAATGATAAATTAAGTAAAGAATTAGATAGCAAAGGTGTTGTTGGAGAAAATAAAAGAGAATATTTGATAATAGAAGGTGGAAGTATTAAAATGGCTTGGCTTGCTATTTATGGAAGCTACTCAACAAATGGTGTAGCAAGGCTTCACTCAAATATTTTAAAAGCGAGCGAATTAAATAATTGGTATAGGTTGTATCCTGAAAGATTTAATAATAAAACAAATGGAATAACTCAGAGAAGATGGCTACTGAAAGCAAACCCAGAGCTGTCGGAGTTTATAACTAAGCTTTTAGGTCATGATAGATGGATAACTAATTTAGATTATTTAAAAGATCTTGAAAAATTCGCAGATGATGATGAAATCATAAAAGAATTTATAGAGATTAAAAAGATTAAGAAATCACAACTTAAAGAATATATTTTAGAAAAAGAAGGAATTGAAATAGACGAAAATTCTATTTTTGATATACAAATAAAAAGACTTCATGAGTATAAAAGACAACTTTTAAATGCCTTCCATGTTCTTTATTTATATAATAAATTAAAAACAGATAAAGATTTCGATATGGCGCCGCAAACATTTATATTCGGGGCTAAAGCTGCACCGGGGTACTATAGGGCTAAATCAATTATAAAGCTTATAAATGATGTCAAGGAAAAAGTAAATAATGATGATGAGACCAATGATAAATTAAAGGTAGTATTTGCAACGAATTATGGTGTTTCTTACGGAGAACTTCTTTTCCCTGCAGCAGATATATCAGAGCAGATTTCAACGGCTGGAAAAGAAGCATCAGGAACTGGAAATATGAAATTTATGCTAAATGGAGCTCCTACTATAGGAACTTTAGATGGCGCAAATATTGAAATAGTTGAGGAAGCGGGATCTGAAAACAACTATATTTTTGGACTTGAAGTATCTGATATAAAAAATATAGAAAACTCATATAATCCAAAACAAGTTTATGAAAATAACCATGATCTTAAGAAGGTAATAGATTCACTTGTTGACGGAACATTTGGAGAAGAAACTCGAGATGAATTTAGACAAATATTTGATTCTTTAGTAAATGGAGGTTCATGGAATAGAGCCGATGAATACTATGTATTAGAAGACTTTGAAGATTATAGAAAAACCCAAGCAGAACTTAATGAGGATTTTAAAAACCCGATTAAATTCTACAGAAAAGCTTTTTTGAATATGGTTAATGCTGGTAAGTTTTCATCAGATAGAACTATTGAAGAATATGCAAAGGAAATTTGGAAAATCAAAAAATATTAAATTAGTCATATAAATATTATATTGTAAGTGATTACTATGATTTTAAATTATGTCATTAATTATACTTAGGTATGATATGAGCAAGTTTAAAACAGATTAGTAATCACTTATTTTTTCTGTGTTTATATCTTTGATTATAGAAGGGAATGAATATGAAAAATAAAAGCCATATGACTGTAAAAGATGTAGCTGAAAAGGCAGGAGTTTCGGCGTCTACAGTTTCCAGGGTACTATCAAATAGTTCTAAAATAAGTGAAAAGACTAAAGCTAAAGTACATAGGATAATGGATGAAATGGGATACTATCCAAATGCTATGGCTAGGTCTCTCGCTAGTAATAAAACAGGTAATATTGGTGTAATACTTCCTAAAAGAGCAGAAGATTCATTTTTAAATCCTTTTTTCCCAGAAGCGATAAGAGGAATTTTAAATGGCGCGGAGCAGTTTTCATATGATGTATTAATTTCAGCAGTTAATAGAGATAAAAATGAGCTTAATAAATTAAAAGAATTAATAAAAAGTTCTAAAGTAGATGGTATTATCTTAATGGAATCTGAAGAAGAAGATGAAAGTCAAAAATATTTACTGGATAATGAGTTTCCATTTTCTGTAATTGGAACACCATATAAAAATAAAGAAAAAATAAACTATGTAGATAATGATAATATAAAAGCTTGCTACGAACTCACTAAACACTTATATGGTACAGGTAGAAGGAAAATAGCTTTAATAGCAGGAGATGAATCTATAACAGTAACTAAGAAAAGAATATTAGGTTATAAAAAGGCGCTTTTAGATTTAAACTTAAACTTTGATGAGAAACTTTTATTTACAGGTAGTTTTACAGAAGAAACAGGATATAAGTATGCAAAAGAAATTCTAAGACTTAAGGAAATACCTGATGCTATAATAATAACTGATGATCTTATAGCTTTTGGTGCAGTTAAAATGCTTATTAGCCTTGGAATAAAAATTCCTTCTGATATATCTATTGCAAGTTTTAATAATAGTATACTCTCAAGATACTCTGATATTCCACTAACTTCAGTAGATATAAATACTTATAAATTAGGATTTGAATCTGTAAAGTTAGTAGTGGATGATATTGAAAAAAATAGAAAAGGAATAAAAAACACTGTTCCTTTTAGTATAAATAAAAGAGAATCCACAAAAATTGATAGCTGATTTTTTAGTAGCTATCAATTTTTTTATATTAAATAAAATTTTTAAGAGTATGATTGTGATTTGTATTATGTATATAGTGTATAATTAATACAAATAAAAATAATTTTATTTCCTGAAAACAAGGAGTAAATATGAAACTTGGATTTATAAAACCAAATTATCCTAATGAAAAAAGAGTAGCTTTAATGCCAGATGACATAAAAGATTTCAAAAACAATATAATTATTGAAAAAGGATTTGGAGCTTTTATGGACATAAAAGATTCAGCTTACGAAGATGTTGGATGTAGTATTTATGATAGAAAAAAAGTTTATGCAGAGTCTGATGCTATTTTTTCTTTGAAACTTATACAGCCTAGTGATTATGATTATATAAAAGAAGGACAAATTATAGTAGGGTGGACTCATCCTTTAGATTCTGGAAAAGAATTTATGGAAAAACAGGGAATTCCAAAAAAACTTGTTATCGTTGATTTAGACAACATAAGTCCTAAGGTTTTTTATAAAGACAAATCAATCTCCATAGACTGGATACCTAAAAATTTTATTTATAAAAATAGTTTTTATGCTGGATACTCTGCAGCTATGCATGGATTTATGAGTTTTGGAATTATTCCAAATAGTCACACGAAAATTGCCATCCTAGCACCGGGAAATGTTTCTCAGGGAGCATTTTATGCATCATCACTCTTTGGAAGTGATATAAGACTCTACTATAGGAGTACTATGAATGAGTTTAAAGAGAATATAGGTGAATATGATATTATTATAAATGGAATAGAGATATCTGCTAAAGATGATCCTATAATAAGCCTTAGTCTTCAAAAAGATATAAAAAATAACGCTTTAGTAATAGATGCGGCAGCAGATGCAGGAAACGCAATTGAAGGAACAAGATTTACAACAATGGATGATCCTATTTATAAAGAAAATGATATATACTTTTACTTGGTAAATAATGCTCCTTCCATTTATTTTAAAGAAGCAAGTAAAGCTATAAGCAAATCTTTTTCAAAATATATTTATAGTAGAGATTTAAAAGAGATTGTAGACTTAGTTTCGAAAATTAAATAGAATTTTAATTTAAAGTGAAAATAATTAAATTACTTATTTAAAAATAATCTAATAAAAACAGGTGCTTTATTAGCACCTGTTTCTGTTAAAGATTATAATATAGTAAGTATACTTTTAAATTGGTGCCGATGGTCGGGTTCGAACCGACACGGTTATTCACCACGGGATTTTGAATCCCGCACGTCTGCCAATTCCATCACACCGGCCTATGCTATAGATAATAGTAACATAAATATATAAGTATAATCAAGGATTAAATTATTTAGGGAGAGAGATTTATGAAAAAGCTTTTAAATGATATAATTTATAAAGTAGATAAGGAAGCATTAAAGGGAAAAACTGCGGCTTATATACCGGAACTTAAAGAAAAAAATAAAAAAGATTTTGGACTTGCTATTATGGATGTAGAAGGTAGAGAAGAAGGATCAGGAATGTATCTTAAAGAATTTACAATTCAAAGTATCTCTAAATCTATTGTATACTTATATATATTAGAATCATTAGGGTATGAAAAAATAAAAGAACTTATTGATTTAGAACCTTCAGGAGAAGCTTTCAATAGCTTTAAACTAAAAAAAATGGAAGATAGGTTTGTCGCATATAATCCAATGGTAAATACTGGAGCAATTATAGCGACATCTCTGGTTCCGGGAAGCTCTTTGGATGAAAAATATAATGGTATAATTGATTTTACTAAAAAGCTTCTTGGAAAGCAGAATATAAAGATAGATTACAAAGTATATATTTCAGAGAAAAAAACTGGAGTTAATAATTATAAAATAGGAAAGATGCTAAAAGAGAAAAACCTAATAAAGGACGATATAAAGGATGTTTTAGACTTATACTTCAAGCAATGTTCTCTTCTTGTAAGTGGGAGAGACCTAGCATTTTTTGGAGCAGTCCTTGCAAATAATGGAGTAAATCCTAAAACTAATGTAAGACTTGTTCGAGAAGAAAATATTAAGTATTTAAAAGTAGCAATGCTGTTTTCGGGCCTTTATGACTACTCTGGGAATTTTCTGCTTAAAACAGGCCTTATTGCTAAGTCAGGAGTGGGAGGAGGCATAGTAGCTTTTTCACCCAGTAAAATGGGTATTGGAAGCTTTGGTCCGTCTTTAGATATATATGGAAATTCTGAGAAAGGAATTTCTGCTCTTGAAAAACTATCAAAAAGTTTAAATTTAAGCATTATATAATTATAAAAGGGAGGTAATCAGTTATGTTAAGATTTTTAGATGCTGGGGAATCTCATGGAAAAGGACTTATTGCAATCATTGAAGGACTTCCATCAAATTTTCAAATATCTAAAGAAAATATTAATCTTGAGCTTGAAAAGAGACAAAGAGGCTATGGAAGAGGAAATAGGATGACTATAGAACAAGATAAGGTTGAAATTTTATCTGGTCTTAGCAAAGGGAAAACAACTGGTGCACCTCTTACACTTTTTATAAGAAATAAAGACTATGAAAATTGGAAAGATTTAAAAAATGTTGAAAAAGAAGTTTATATTCCAAGACCAGGGCATGCAGATCTTACTGGTGTCTTTAAATATAATAATAATATTAGAAATAATATTGAAAGGTCATCAGCAAGAGAAACCGCAATAAGAACAGCAGTAGGGGCGGTTTGCAAAGAATTATTGACCAGTCTCGGAGTTGAAATCCGCTCTAAAGTTATGGAAATAGGATCTGTTAAAGATAGCTTTACAGATTTATTTGATGATAGAGCCTACACTAAAATCAATGAAAGTTCTGTCAGGGTGTATGGTAACGATGATAAATTTAAAGAAATTATAGATGAAGCAAAAATAAAGGGAGATACCTTGGGTGGAACTGTCTATGTATCAATTAAAGGCGTTCCAAGGGGAATAGGATCTTTTATGCATTATGACAGGAAATTAGATGCTAATATTGCTTTTAGCGCTATGAGCATCCAAGGGGTTAAAAGTGTAACAATCGGAACTCAAAATACGAGCTTTACAGGTAATTTATATCATGACGGTATAATGTATAAAGATAATAAGTTGAAAAGAGAAAGTAATAATGCAGGTGGAATAGAAGGCGGTATATCAAATGGTGAGAATATAGACATATATTCATATATTAAACCTATACCATCTATAAAAATTAAATACAACTCTGTAGATTTAAAAAATAAAAGAAACACATCATCTAGATATGAAAGAAGTGATGTTACAGCTGTAGTTCCTTTTTCAGTTGTTCTTGAAAATGTTATGGCTTTTGAAATATTGAAAGCAATATTAATAACTTTTTCAAAAGATAATAAAGATGAATTAACCCATGCAGTAAATTATAGAAAGAAAAAACTAGGAGAGTTAGATGAGTAGATTATTAATTATTGATTCAAACAGTATTATGAATAGAGCGTACTATGCTAATCCGAAATTTGTGACATCTAAAGGTCAAGATACAGGAGCAATTTTTGGTTTTTTAAATATGTTTTACAGGATAAAAGAAGATTTAGCACCTGATTATATTGTGGCTGCTTTTGATATGCCTGGTAAAACATTTAGGCATGATAAATATGAAGAATATAAGGCAGGAAGAAAAAAAATGCCTGACGAACTTGCTAGTCAGTTTCCTCTTATGAAAGATATATTAGAAAGCTATGCAGTAGATGTGCTAGAGCTTGAGGGATATGAGGCAGATGATATTATAGGAACACTATCAAAAAAAGCCGAAGCTAACGGAGATGAAGTTTTTATAGTTTCAGGAGATAGGGATATGTTTCAGCTTGCATCTAAAAATACAAAAGTAGTTTTTACTAAAAAAGGTGTAAGTGAAGTAGATATATATGATGAGGATTCCTTTATGGAAGATTATGGAGTGACTCCGAGCGAATATATTGATGTAAAAGCTTTAATGGGAGATGCATCAGATAATATTAAAGGTGTTCCTGGAATTGGAGAAGTAACTGCCTTTAAGCTTATAAAAGAGTACAAAAGTATAGAAAATGCAATAGAAAATGCTGAGAATATATCAGCTAAAAGAGCAAGAGAAAATCTTATAGAATATCAAGAAGATGCAAGGGACTCTAAAGAACTAGTTACTATACATAGGGATGTAGCTTTGGATATGGACCTTGAAAAGCTTAAATCACAAAAAAACTATGATGAAGGTGTGATAAGAAAATTATTCACAGATCTAGAGTTCAATTCATTTCTTGAAAGATTAGAAGGCGCTGAAACATTAGAAGAAGTAGATATTGATTTCATAGTTGTGGATAGCCCTAGTAGTCTTGAAGAAAATTTAAATAAAATAAAAGAAGATGCTTTATCAGGAAATAAAATTATTTCTCTTAACTATAACGTTGTTCATTCACCAAAGCTTTCAGATAGAAAGATGGATTTTATTTCATTATCAAGTGAAAAGGTAAATATTTATATAGAAACAGAGAATATTTTTGCTGACTTAAAGTCAAAAGAAATCTTAAATAGTTTTTTTCAGGAAGATGAGCTTAAGTTTATAACTTTTAATATAAAAGATGGATACACAATTCTAAGAAGAGAAGGAATTGAAATTAATAATGTATTATTTGATGCTAACTTAGCTGCATATCTACTAAATCCTGTAGATGGAAAGCTTGATCTTAAGGACCTTGAGTCTAAGTTTATAGGAGGCTTTATTGCCCCTGAAGGAAATAAAGGAGAGGTTATCTTAACTAAAAACTTATATCCTTTATATGAAATTTTAAAAGAAAAAATTAACGATGAAGATTTAAATGAACTTTTATATGAAGTAGAGATGCCTCTTACTTATATATTGTCTGATATGGAGATAGAGGGATTTAATGTAGACGAGAATATACTTGAAGAAAAACTTTATGAATTTGAAAAAGATATAGCAAGGCTTCAAGAAGAAATATATGATTTAGCTGGAGAAGAGTTTAATGTCAATTCTCCAAAGCAGCTTGGGGTTATTTTGTTTGAGAAATTAGAACTTCCAGTTATAAAAAGAACCAAGACAGGATATTCTACAAATGCTGCAGTTCTAGAGGCTCTTGAGGGAAAACATCCTATTATAGAAAAAGTTAAGTACTATAGAACAATAAGTAAAATTTATTCTACTTATATTGTTGGATTAAGATCCGCCGTTGATGTAGATGGCAAAATACACTCTACATTTAACCAAACCCTTGCTGCAACAGGTAGGCTTACAAGTACAGAGCCAAACCTCCAAAATATACCTATAAGACATGAAATGGGTAGAGAAATAAGAAAAGCATTTATACCAAATAATAAAGATTCTTTAATACTTTCATCTGACTATTCACAAATAGAGCTTAGAGTGCTTGCACATATTGCAGGAGATGAAAATATGATAGAAGCTTTTAATAACAAAATAGATATTCATACTAAAACAGCCTCTGAAGTTTTTGGTGTAGATATTGACAAAGTAAGTAAAGTTGAAAGAGATAATGCAAAAGCAGTAAATTTTGGTATAGTATATGGAATCTCAGGTTTTAGTCTTTCAAAAGACCTTAAAATATCACCTAAAGAAGCAAGTAGCTATATAGATAGATATTTTGAAAGATATCCTTCTGTAAATACTTATCTAGATGATATAAAAAAACAAGCTGAAGATAAGGGATATGTAACAACAATAATGAATAGAAAAAGATATATTCCAGAGCTTAGGGATAGAAATAAAATGGTCCAAGCAGCTGGAGAAAGACTTGCTATGAATAGTCCAATACAAGGAAGTGCGGCAGATATTATAAAACTTGCTATGGTTAAAGTTTATAATGCTTTAAAAGAAAATAATTTAAAGTCAACACTAATACTGCAAGTCCATGACGAACTTATATTAAATGTATATAAAGATGAACTTGAAACTATTAAAAAACTTGTTATAGATGAAATGGTAAATGTTTTAGATCTTAAAGTAACTTTAGTTGCAGAGGAATCTGTTGGAGAAACTTGGTATGAAGCGTAAAATAAAAATAGGTCTAACAGGGGGTATTGCATCAGGGAAAACTACTGTATCAACTTATGCTAAGGAAAAAGGTATTAGAGTTATAGATGCAGATTTAGTAGCTAGAGATGTACTTGATAGATATCCTGAAATATTGAAGTATCTGAAAAAACAATATGGAGATTTAATATTTGACAATGAGATCCTTAATAGAAAAAAGTTAGGGGATCTTATATTCACTGATATCAAAAAAAGAAAAGAATATGAAAAAGTTATTATGCCTTTTATAATTCATGATATAGAAGACAAGATTAAAGAATTTGAAAAAGGACCTGAAACTCTTCTAATAATTGATGCAGCTCTTTTATTTGAAAATTCCTTAGATAAAGAAATGGATTTTAATATATTAGTTTATCTTGATGAGAAAACTCAAATTAAAAGAATTTTAAAAAGAGATAAGATAAGTGAAAACCAAGCTATAAAGAGAATAGAATCTCAAATGACTTTAGAAGATAAAAAAATGAAGTCAGACTTTATTATAGACAATAGTGGAGATAGAGAGTATTCATATACTCAATTTGATAAGATAATAAAAGAAATTAAAAAGAGAAAAAAGGTGTGAAATGAAAAAAAAGAGAGGCTCAAAAATAAAAAGAAAAAGAAATGACAAAAAATTTATATTTTTAGCTTTACTTTTATTTCTTATTTATATAGTATCAGTAAGAGTATTTCCAAGAGAATATAAAGACATAGTTGAAAAGTATTCTGCTGAATATAATATCGATACCTCATTAATTTATGCGGTTATAAGTACTGAATCTGGATTTAGAGAAAAAGTGGAATCTGATGCTGGTGCAGCTGGGCTTATGCAAATTACTGAAGATACAGGGATATTTATAGCTAGAAGGCTTAATATCGAGGACTATGAGCGAGATTATTTATTTGATCCAAATTTAAATATAATGATGGGAACATATTATTTAATGTACCTAGATGGATTATTTCAAAATAAGGATAAAATGCTAGCTGCATATAATGCAGGACCAAATCGGGTAAAGATATGGATAGATGAAGGTGTCTTTGATGATAAAATTTCTATTCCCTACGGAGAAACTAGGAGATATGTAAAAAAAGTAAAAATTAGAGAAAAAATTTATAAGATATTATATTTTTTTGATAAAGGATAAAGATTAATAACTGTAATATATAATTTATTATTTAATCAATCGAAAAAATAAGTATTATTTGGTAAATAATTATAAAAACTTAGCAAAGTACAACTTGCAACTAGAGGTTGCGCTAATTCAAGCCTTGCTTTATAGTTTGCTCACGCATAAAATGTTAAGCTTGATACAGAAAGTAAGGGAGATGGTTATTATGACTTTAGATGAAAAAATATTAGAACTTAGAAAAGCTAGTGGAATTTCTCAGGAGCAGTTAGCAGAGCAGTTAAATGTTTCGCGGCAATCTGTTTCTAAATGGGAATTAGGTAATGCAGTTCCAGATGTAAGTAAAATTATATTGTTAAGTGAACTCTTTTCAGTTACAACAGATGAATTATTAAAAAAGAGGATTAATGATGTAGAGTCTACAAGTAAAGATAATTCAAGAAAAAGCACTTTAACAATAGAAGAAATTATGAAGAGCAATATTGCAGACAAGCACATAACAATGGGGTTTGTTTCAGTTATTATAGGCCTTGTAATGCTTGTGCTTGAATTTTTATTTTTACCATTATTTGGGAGAATGCACAAAGAGCAAACAAATGGTGATGGTTATTTTATAGATTTTATTCGTTATTCAAAAGTACAGCCAATGCCAATTATATTTACAATTACATTTATTATAATTATTTTTGGTGCATTGTTTATGTTAAAAGGGTATAAGTATAAAAAGAAAAGTTAAAAAAACCATCTTATTTAGCTGGAATATCTGCCATACAAATTTTTGTGTTAAAAATATCTTTCTTGACTATTAACTAGAAAAAGTTTAAAATGATATTTGTGGCACATGCAGATGTGGCGGAACTGGCAGACGCACTACCTTGAGGTGGTAGCGGGTAATACACCTGTATGGGTTCGAATCCCTTCATCTGCACCATTTTAATTTGAATTTTAAAATAGAGACTCTAATTGGGTCTTTTTTTTATAAAATTTAGTTTTACAAATAAAATAATATATATGCAAAGTTCTATTAAATATAAGGAAGTTGTTATGAAAGAAAAAGATATGTATCCTTTTATTAAAGATTATTATGAAGAAAGAGGCTTTAAAGTAAGTGCCGAAGTAAGAGATATTGATATAATTGCTGAAAAAGAAAAGCTTTTAATTGGAATAGAAATGAAAAAAAATCTAACAGTATATCTTTTAACTCAGGCAGTTTTAAGGCAAAGGTCTTGCGACCTTGTTTATATTGCCGTTTTTAAACCGAAAATATTTAAAAAAAATAAAACACATAGAGAAATGATTTATTTATTAAAAAGGCTTTCACTTGGTCTTCTTTATGTTGATGTAGAAAAGGGAATAGTTATGGAAGTTCTAGAGCCCACATATTTTGACTTAGATAAGACGAAAAAAAGATTTATCAATGAAAAAAGAAAAATCTTATTGGAATCTGAAAAGAGAATATTTAACGATAATATAGGTGGACAAAATAAAAAAAGAGTTCTGACATCCTACAAAGAAGATACTTTAAAGGCTATAGCTCTTTTAGAACTTTATGAGATAGTAAGGCCTAAAGATTTAAAAGAATTAAAAATAAATCACAGCCTCCTTAGTAGAAACTATTATAATTGGTTTAAAAGAAAAGAACATGGCATCTATATTTTGAATAAATCAATGGCACATGACTACGATGAATATAGGTATGTTATAGATTATTTTAAAAATGAATATAAAGATTTAAAACTAAATGAATTAAAGCCCTAAGCATATAAATATTGTTATGCTTGGGCTTTTTTAGGTTTAAATTATTATATTAATATATCTCTTTTCTTGAAAATATAAAGAGAAGCCGTTAAAAGTAGAATGGTTGTTGATACAAGTACGATAACAGAGGAAGTAAAGCCAGCCTGCATAAACTCAGTTTCTTGAATGATATTTCCTGATATAATACTTTCTGCATTTGTTAAATGTAAAAATATAAAAGGGGAAATCTTTCTATATGTTCCTGAAAGAGAGTGTATTATATTGCTCCCAAGAAGCGTTGCTATAAGGACAGTCATACTAACAACTGTAGACTGAAAAATAACTGAAACTAAAAATATAAAACTTACCATCGCTGTTATAAAAAGAGCTTGTAAAACAAAAGATTTAAGTAAGAATGATGTCATACTTATAAAGTATCCACTTCCTGATATACTAGAAATCTGTCTAATCCCATCTTCAAAAATAAATTCAAATTTTTGATTAGCTAGTACTGGAATAGACAAACTTCCAAAACCCTTTATAAAACCTACAACAATAGCTGCGAGTATTTGTACGCCAATTATTAAAGAAATAGAACTAACCACAGCAACAAGAAATTTACTTAACAAAACTTTTATTCTTGTGACAGGCTGAATCAAAAGAAACTTTAGTGTTCCTGGATTATATTCTCCTGTTACTATATCGGAATTAAAAAGGATCAGTCCAAAAGCTAGAAATCCAACACCAATAGCGGTAAAAGAAAGTATTAAATATGATATGGAATTATTCATTCTTAGTGAATCTATGGGAATATTATTTTCAAGATATATATTAAGTCTATTTATCTCCCCATCAAAATAATTTTTACTTTCAGCACCCTCAGCATCTGCTTTCATTTTTTTTAGCTCTTTAATCTCAAGAGCAATTTTTTCTTTGTTAGTTAAATCTTTAGTTTTCAAATATTCTTCTTTAGAAAACTTAATTTGATCTTTTAGGTTCATAACTCTTTCTTCTTGAATTTTAATTTCTGATTTTTTCTCAGATTCTTTTAGATTTATGTCTTCTTTAATGTACTTAATATCATTTTCCGCCCATTCAATTTCTCTCTCTAGAGACTCTATTTGATATTCATGGCTATTAGTTTTAATAAACCACTTTTCATCACTTTCAGAGATAAAGAAAAAACCTACCATCAATATAATAAACAATCCCAAGATAATATATGTTTTCTTTTTAGAAAACAGTTTTATAAATTCATTTTGTATAAGTCCTTTAAACATTACCTGATTCCCCCTTTTATAACTTCTAGGTATCTTTCTTCGAGACCTCTAATATGCCTTGTAAAGGAGTGAACCTCAATATCTTTATAGATAAGTGTTTTTAATATATCACTTGGTTTAATGTCAACTAATTCCAAAACATAAACATTAGTATTTTCTTTAATAGATACTACTCCTTTTATTTCCTCTAAAAGCTTAGTTGTATTTTTATTTACATTAGTTTCTAAATAATAGAAAAATGAATTTCGAATATTCTCTAGAGTTTCTATTTCAGTAATTTCACCATTTTCTATGAAAGCAACTGTATCGCAAAGCTCTTGGATTTCTGCCAAAATATGTGATGATACAAAAACTCCCATACCAGTGGTTTTAGAAAGGTTTTTAAGTATTTTTCTAAACTCAATAATACCATTTGGATCAAGGCCATTTGTTGGTTCATCTAAAATCAGGAGTTTAGGATCAGATAATAAAGCGGCGGCAAGACCAAGTCTTTGCTTCATACCAAGAGAGTACTTACTCATTTTATCGTCTATCCTAGCTTTAAGCTCAACAAGACCTATAACTTCATTAATTTTCTCTTTTTTTATTCCTC
>LFRM01129004.1_pt1 | contig 35220 bp, 21 predicted proteins | sample 618341 | NCBI WGS metagenome assembly LFRM01 (sample SAMN03654438, study PRJNA283298) | anaerobic digester metagenome | isolation source: pool of bioreactors CSTR01a, CSTR02a, and CSTR03a thermophilic anaerobic... | place: Denmark: Kgs. Lyngby | collected 2014-05-21 | reverse complement strand
AGGGTATGTGCAGTTCACATCAGATACGCAATGTTGTAGTGGAACAGCTTTTGTTAGAAGACTTAAGACGTGTAACCTCCTTTGCCAAAGACCATGAACAGGAATTCATCCGTATAGTTATGAATAATTCAGAAAAGGAACTTGCCAAAGAACTCCGCCAAAGTCAAAAGGAATACGAACAAGCACAGGCTCGCATTGCTGACATAGACAAAATCATTCGGAAACTATATGAGGACAATGTGATGGGCAAAATTCCCGAAGAACGTTTTTACAAGATGTCGGCTGAATATGAAGCTGAGCAGAAGGCTCTGGAAGAAAGGATAACCAAATTAAAGCATACTATTGATACAGCAAATGAACAGTCCCTCAATACCGACCGATTTTTGGCACTGGTTAAAAAGTACACAGAAATTACAGAATTGGATGCAGAGATTATCCGAGAGTTCATTGACAAAATTATAGTATTTAAGGCTGAAAAAGTAGATGGCCGCAGAACCCAGCGGATTCAAATTTTCTATAACTGCATTGGCGCTATCGACTTACCAAACTAAACGAAAAACGGCATAGCCGAATATCAACGACTATGCCGAATTTTTCAGGAATTACAAATCCCTATCTGACCGCTCCTAAGGTTCGTCCCTTTATTCGAAGCTTTCCACTTTCCCCAGAAGATACATGAAAGCAAAAGCGGGTATTTTAATAATCGGTTTGGCTGTATTAAGCGGGACCACGCCATAATCATCTGGCCGTTTAGTAACCATTATCGCGCTGATGGTATCATCCCTGTTGGCCAGTTTAACGATGGCTTCAGCAGGCCCAAGCGAAGTATCTTCTCGATGTTTGATTTCAATAAGGATTTTCCCCTGAGGAAGTGCTACTACCATATCAATTTCCCTGTCGCTTTTCGAATCCCTGTAGTATCCGACTTTTGCCCAAGTATTGCTGTAGTAGGATATGATATGCTTATATGCTATCGTTTCAACGATAGTACCCATCTCGTGAGGATCGGTCAAAACCTTTTCATCCAGCATAAGTACAGCATTTCTTAGAGCGACATCGGCAACATACGTTTTAGGCCTACCTCTCAAGACCTTCTTGCCTTCGATATTTACTGGCTGGCTGATATAAATAAGGTTGGCCTGCTCCAAAATAGTCAAGTAATTGGTTATGGTTGGCCTGGAAATGCCCAACTCTTTCGATATGGTTTCTTGATTTATGATTCCTCCGCTATGCAGGCAAAGGTATAGGAATATCTTTTCTAAATCCATCACATTGCGGGTTCCAAAAAGTGTGGTTAGATCCCTTTTCAACACCTTGTCGGCCACATCTTCGCGCAAAATCCTTTGTGCATACATCCTGTCATCCGACAAAACCAACTCTGGAAAGCCGCCAACCAGAAGGTAACGCTGAAAATGCTTTTGAATCTCGGATAAACTAATCATCAAGCCCGCTATTTCTTTTGCCTCCAATTGGTGTAGGTTTGCGGGGTCAAACTTCACAGGCAGCTTGGGCTTTTGAAGCTGAATAAAACCCAGATATTCATAAAATGACAGGGTAGGAATCTTGATATTTACCCAGCGGCCAACGCCGCTTTCGATTCCTTTAGTTTCAACCAGGGGGCTGGCAGAGCCGGTAACCATGATTCTATAATTGGGGTTTTGGTCATAAAGGGTCTTGAGCCAGGTATCCCAATCCTTGGCATATTGGATTTCGTCAAAGAAAAGGTAAATATCATCTTCCGTATTTCCTGCAATCGTCTCGATAAATAAGGTTACGGCATCTAATATAGTAAAGAACTTCAACAATGGGTGATCAAAGGATACATACAGAATATTTCTGTGCGAAACTCCTTTAGTCAACAAATCAGCAATAAACTGATAAACCAGAGTGGTTTTACCGACTCGCCTTGCTCCCGAGAGAAAGACGATCCTGCGTAGCGTTTTGTGACGCAGCATTTTGGAAATATCGTAAAAGGCACTGCGTCGCACAGGCTTATTAAGATTAATGGGAAAATTGCCGGTTGTCCACCAGGGGTTATACCCAATAAGGACGGTCAGCAATTGCTCGCTTTCTAAGAAGGCCATCATATTACCTCCAGAAAATCAACTCTGTTTTATATTATAATGGTTAAAACGTAAAACATACTTTATATTATGCGCGTAATTTCGTAAAGTTATACCATATTGCTTTGGATTTTTCTAATTTCTGCGGGATTGCGAATTGAATAAGTGTCAAGCCTAGAGTGCACTCGCCGTAGTACAGCATTTCATCAAAATTTACTACAATCTGGAAGACTTTGCATTATTATTGCATTCTGAAAGGAAAATACATATCCTTGGCGAATATCCAAATAATGTTTATTCCCTAATTAATGACATTAGCCAACAAATAATGACGGGTATTAAAGAAAACGGGGAATCAGAACACTAATGCGTAGAATTATTGCATCATTTATTTTCTTCCTCATAATCATGCCGGTTATGGCAACACCCTGCTTTGCCGCCGAAAACAGCATCAGTTGGACAGAGGATGAGCTTGCCTTTATGGAGGAGCATCCGGTGATTCGGCTGGGAGTAGATCCCGGGTTTGTGCCCTTCGAATTTATCGATGAAGATGGTGAATACAAGGGAATCACAGCAGACTATCTTGCTTTAATAAGTGAAAAAACCGGTTTGCAATTTGAAGTCGCAAAAGGCCTAACCTGGCCCGAAGCATATGATGGGGCGGTAAAAGGGGAAATTGATGCACTTCCCGCCATTGGCAAAACCAAGGCAAGAGAAGAACACTTCCTTTTTTCCGAACCTTATTATTACTATAAAAGAGTTATCGTAACCCGTGATACAGATACCGAGATATTAAGCATAGATGATTTAGAAGGATTTACTATAGCTGTGCAGCGCAATAGTTCGCATCACAGCTACTTGTTGTCGTACCCCATCAACCTCAGTCTTTATGAATCCGTCGAGGCGGCCTTGGCTGCTGTAGTAACAGGTACAGAAAGGGCCTTTATCGGTAACCTCGCCACCACCAATTACCTCATACGTACAAATGGTCTGACCAATCTCAGAACTGTTCCTTTTGAGCCTGAAAAACAACAAGCCTTATATTTTGCTGTTCGCAAAGACTGGCCTGAACTGGTAAGCATCTTTAATAAAGCCATGGGTTCGATTTCTGAGAGCGAAAAACTGGCCATCAATAACAAGTGGATCGAATTGGATACCGACATAGACTACGGCCCTATCATTCGTGTTCTGTTGATGGTCGGCGCTTTAATCGCCATAGTTTTATCTGTGTCGCTTTTCTGGATTGCCCGGTTGCGAAAAGAGATTTGGCGAAGAAAACAAATCCAGCTCGATTTGGAAAAAGCCAAACGCGAGGCTGAGGAAGCCAATGAGTTCAAGTCAAATTTTATGGCCAGGATGTCCCACGAGATAAGAACCCCTCTCAATACCATAACGGGCATGTCATACCTATTGAAGAAGACCGATATATCCTTAACCCAGCGTATGTATATTGACCGTGTCATACAAGCGGCCAACAGCATGCTGAGTATTATAAACGATATCCTTGATTTTTCTAAAATCGAAGCAGGAAAAGTTGAGCTGGAGATATCCTCTTTCAGCATGGACCAGGTAATTCAAGATGTAGTTAATATTGTTTGCTACAAGATAGATGAACAGGGAATCGGGTTCCGATTGACCAAAGACCCCCTGGTCCCCAACTGGTTTTTTGGTGATTCTAAGAGGATCCAACAGGTCTTAGTAAATGTTTTAAACAATGCCGCCAAATTCACCAGTGCCGGTGAAGTGTCGTTGGATGTTCGTTTAATAGCCAAGGAAAATGACAAATACCATATCTCATTTACCATTAAGGATACTGGCATAGGTATGACACCGGAACAGATAAATAAGCTCTTTTTGCCTTTTGAGCAAGGCGATAGCAGCATCAATCGCCGTTTCGGAGGCTCTGGCTTGGGATTGTCTATCGTCAAAAACCTGGTAGATATGATGGGCGGAGAAATACAAGTGTTCAGCACGCCCGGAGAAGGCTCCACCTTTGTCATTAGATTATCCCTGACGGTTGATAAAGAAAAGGAAGCTGTATATATAAAAGCCTTATCAGCCAATCACTTTAGAGATATAAGGACCCTGGTTTTGGAAAAATCGGGTGCCAATATCAACCTGATTAAAGCTATTTGGCCAGCTTTGGAATGCACTGTGAGCTTACCAGTTCAGAGGCCAGTGCACTAAGTATGCTTGAAGCCGCCAACGGAATATTTGCCAGGCCCTTCGACCTGTTTATTATTGATTACGATACTCCGGCTGAAGGCGGTTTCAAGTTTATTGAGGCCATGCGCAACAATAATAGAATTGTCAAGCTGCCCAAAATTCTAATGCTTTTGCCGATGATGCGAGAGGATTTATTCGATGAACTTGATGAGCATGGAATTGATATGGGCATTGGAAAGCCTATTACACCCTCAGTATTACTCAACGGGATACAGGACCTTTTCAATCTGAAAGCATTTTCCAGTTCCCGGCCTTCGGCAAGCAGAGAACCCGGCCTGACCAAACTCGAAAAGCCATATCATATTTTGCTGGCCGAAGATAACAAGACCAACCAGCTGATTGCCAGGTCACTTTTAGAACTGGTGGGGATAGAATCCATAATTGCCGAAGATGGCAAGGAAGCTGTAGAACAGTATCAGAAGCATAGGGAAATCATTGATTTAGTATTGATGGATTTACACATGCCTAACATGAACGGCTATGAAGCTGCGGAAAAAATACGCGAGCTATCCAGCAAGGTCCCTATAGTAGCTATGACCGCTGACGTTATTCGGGGTGTTCGCGAGAAATGCGAGCAGAGCGGTATACACTATTATATCAGCAAGCCCTTTGATCCCGATCAATTTCTGCAAACCATCAAAGATATACTTCTTGAAAATGAACCCCAAACCGCTCAGAATACAACCGTCCTTGACCGGCAGCAGGGCTTACAGAATATGGGCGGCAATGAAGAGCTGTATCATCAGGTACTGGTAGCGTACTACCATGAGAATCAAGATACCCTGGATAAGCTTAAAGCTGCGGTTTTTGAAAAGAGATACGAGGATGCTGCACAAATCGTACATAAAATAAAAAGCAGTTCTGCAAGCATCGGTGCCATATCACTCCATGATATAGCGGTGTCATTACAGCAAGCACTTAGTGAAGCAAAGGAAAACGAGATAATGCCATTGCAAGACAATTTTTCAAAATTACTGAAGTCACTCCTTGAGGAAATAAAAGCAAACACAAAGGAAACCCGGAATGAGTGCGGGTAAAGTGGGGGGTTAACCATGCCGATTAAGATTCTGGTTGTTGATGACTCAGCATCTGACAGATTGATCGTTCAAAGCATGCTCAGTGAATATGATGTTTTGACGGCTTGTGACGGCGTTGAAGCTATGCGTATGCTTGAGGAGCATGATGGGATTAACTTACTCGTACTTGATCTGAATATGCCCAACATGGACGGGTTTCAAGTTCTTGAAGCCATAAAAAAGGACGAGCGGTTTAGAAATCTGCGCACCATAATATTGACCAATTATAATGAATTGGACAATGAAATCAAGGGCTTAAAGCTTGGTGCCATAGACTATATCCGTAAACCGATTCATATGCATTCGTTGAGAGCCAGGATTGGTGTTCATGTTGCACTATTGCGTGCTGAGCAAGCACTTAAGCAGCAGCTGGATGAGCAGACGCTTTCCCTGGACATGATTTTGAATCAAGCCCCTATTGGCATAGCAATCTCACATAGCTGTGATCCGCAATCTTCTGATGGGGATATGGTGAGAATTAACCTCATGTATGAGCAAATCACCGGCAGAACAAAAGAAGAGCTCATCAATTTAGGATGGGCCAGGCTTACCCATCCAGACGACGTACAAGAAGATATAGATAATTTCAGAAGGCTACAAGCCGGTGAAATTAAGGACTATTCAATGGAAAAACGATTTATTAAGCCTGATGGATCGGTTGTGTGGGTAAATATGATCGTTGCAGCCCTTGCTACAATAGGGAAAAATAAGCTGAATCATATAAGTATTATTGAGGATATCTCTGAAAGAAAGCAAATTGAGATGGAACGCAAATACATAAGTGAGCACGATACTTGGACCGGGTTGTATAATCGCGACTATTTGGTGTCATTACTTGAAAAAGATATAAAACTAAAGAAAAATTCCCAAAAAGCACTCATCGGTATTAACTTAAGTATGGTTCAGTTGTTAACAGCCAATTATGGGTTTCAGTATACTCAGAATCTGATAAAAAAAGCANNAAGCTTTGGCCAGGTTAAAGACAGAGAAACTCGGACTGGTGTCCCCGGCTGAATTCATTCCGATTGCCGAGAAAACCAAGCTCATTCTTCCTATTGGGGAAAAAGTGTTTGCCAGAGCATTTCGTTTTTTAAACCGCCTCAAGGAGCAGGGACATGATGAAATCAGCGTTTCAATCAATATTTCTGCTATTCAGCTGTTGCAGCCTGATTTCCCCAGCAGGCTGTTTGAATTGATGAACGAAATGCAGGTTAACCCGAAGAACGTAGGCCTTGAGATTACAGAATCAGTCTTTGCTTCCGATTTTGAAAAAATCAATCATATTATTGGGAAACTGAGGAAAGCAGGGCTCTACATAGCTATAGATGACTTTGGGACTGGCTATTCCTCTTTGGCAAGAGAAAAAGAATTGAAAGTTGATTTCATGAAAATTGACAAATATTTTATTGATAGACTGCTGGATACAGATCTGAATAATACAATAACAGGTGATATTATATCTATGGCGCATAAACTGGGGCAGTATACAGTTGCCGAAGGCGTTGAGCATGATTGCCAGCTGCAGTATTTAAAAGAACACGACTGCGATAGAATACAGGGATATCTGATCAGCGGGCCGCTTGATGAAGAAGATGCGATTGATTTTTTAACCAGGGTACCGTCAACCTGTGCGAAAACATCAAGACCATAGCCGGTTTCAGCAAAGATAACTCCAAAACCTTCTTCCTAATAATACTTTTCAACTACCTGATGATCTTCTTAAGCCAGCCCCAACAGTCGTGCACTCTGAGCCACGATAAAGCACAGCACAATTCCTGTTGCAGTCGTAACGGCAAAGGTTATGAGGGGCCATTTCATACTTTGCGTCTCTTTTTTAATGGTCAACAGCGTCGTTCCACAGGGAAAATGGTTCAGGCTAAACAACATCATACAAACTGCCGTCAGCCAGGTCCATCCATTCGCAGCAAAGAGGTCTCGCAGGGCCTGCAGGCTGTCCAGTTCGATCATCTGGCCGGCAGACATATAACACATGATCAGAATCGGGAGCACAATTTCGTTGGCCGGTAAGCCCAGCATGAAGGCCATCAGAATAAACCCATCCATGCCCAGCAGATGAGCCAACGGGTCCAGCAGCTTGGCGCTGTGCTGTAAGATACTGATATCTCCGCTAGTTATATTGGCAAACGCCCAGGTAATCATTCCCGCCGGTGCCGCCACTATGATTGCTCTGCTAAGCACGAACAGGGTACGGTCATAAAGAGAACGAACAATGATTCTCCCAATCTGCGGTCTGCGGTACGGAGGGAGTTCCAGCGCGAAAGATGAAGGCATCCCTTTGAGTATCGTCTTTGACAGTATCTTTGATACCAGCAGGGTAATAACTACCCCCAAAACGATCATGGCCAGAATACTCAGGGAAGCCACCAATGTTTGACCGGCTTCTCCCCTTCCCCCGGCGATAAAAATGGTAGCCAGGGCGATCAGAGTTGGGAAACGCCCATTACACGGCACAAAGTTATTGGTAATTATGGCAATCAGCCGTTCCCGGGGTGAATCGATAATCCGGCATGAAATCACACCTGCTGCGTTGCAGCCGAATCCCATGCACATGGTTAAGGCCTGTTTGCCATGGGCGCAGGCCTTCTTGAAAAAGTTATCCAGATTGAAAGCGATGCGCGGCAGGTATCCCAGGTCTTCTAATAATGTAAACAAAGGGAAAAAGATGGCCATGGGAGGCAGCATTACCGATACTACCCATGCCATGGTGCGGTACATTCCCAAAATCAATATTCCGTGCAGCCAATCAGGCCAGCCTGCAGCCATAAAGAGCCCGGTCAATTTATTCTCAACCCAAAACAAGCCTGTTGCTAAAACCTGCGAAGGATAATTGGCGCCCTTGATGGTTATCCAGAAGACCAGCCCCAGCAGCGCAATCATTACTGGAATTCCCCAAACCTTTGAGGTAAGAACGCTGTCTATTCTGCGGTCGACAATATTGTAATGCTGTTTTTCACAGCTCAACACCCTCTGGGCAATCTCTTCCGCCTGTTTTACAATGCAGGTGACAATATGGTCACGCAGAGCATCCCGATTAAGACCGGCTTGCAGAAGCAGTCTATCAGCGGCTTGCAGGGTTGCTAAGATTTCACTGTCATTGTTAAGCTTTAAAAACGGGAACTGAAGCGGCCAATTGTCAGTGTCCCGATTTGCCTCCAGCAGACGAAGCGCGACCCACCTGCTGTTTATATTCTTGTCAACAATACCTTTTACAAAGGGTTCAAGCATCTCAAGACATGTTTCGACTGGATCTCCGTAGCGGACCTGCAGCGGTTTGTTTATTACTTCTCCCATGGCCACCTGATAGACTGCATCTTTTAATTCTCTTAAACCTACCCCGTCCCGGGCATTGGTTCCGACTACAGGCACGCCCAGTATTTCTGACAGGGCAGGCAAATCAACCTGAATCTTTTTGCGCCTGGCTTCATCCAACAGGTTTACGCAAAGCACTGCGTTGTCGGTAATTTCCATTACCTGCAGTACCAGATTGAGGTTTCTTTCCAGGCAGGTGGCGTCAGTAACAACCACCGTTACCTTCGGTTCTCCGGAGCAAATAAAATCACGGGCCACTTCCTCATCGACAGAGTTGGCAAACAGGGAATAAGTTCCGGGCAAATCGACCAGGATGAAACTGCGCTGCTGATGGATATACTTGCCTTTGGCATTGGTGACGGTTTTGCCCGGCCAGTTTCCGGTATGCTGCTTAAGACCGGTCAAACTGTTGAAAACTGTGCTTTTACCTGTATTGGGATTGCCGGCCAATGCAATCACCAAATCTTCTTCATGACAATCGATCCTATATGTTTGTTTGGCCATTTCCTGGCTGGACACTTGTCGCAGGCCCACTGTTAATATCCCCCGCTGCTGAATTCTAAAGCAATTCCACCAGTATTTGCGACGCTTCCTCAGAGCGAAGGGCGATTACTGCCCCGCGGATCTCATAAGCCACCGGGTCGCCGGAAAGGCTTTTTTGCAGGGCTTCCACCCGTGTACCGCAGATCAGCCCCAAATCAAGCATTCTCCTTCTGGCATTGCCTTCGGCCGTCAATCGACTGACCTTTCCGCAGGTACCGGGCGGCAGATGATGCAAGGGAATCAATTTACCCATATACAGCTCCTCCAAAATATTCATGCATTAATCCCAGCCTTCATAAGTTAGACTAGGGAAAACTTTTTTCACATGCCTTATTCTATGAAGAGCAGATTTTATTGGTTACGGCTATTTCGATTACATTAATGTCGTAGTTTTGCAGGGAGTGCCTGGGTAAGGGAGCGGGCAGGATGAGTAACAAAGAGTTTCATACCTTTCGTGGCTATGAAATGATTAAAAAGAATAAGGACCATCTCACTCCGAGTATGGAAGACTACCTGGAGATGATTTATAGACATTGTCAGGAAGGGGGCTATGTGCGCATCAACCAGTTGGCTGAAAAATTGAATGTGAAAGCCTCTTCTGCTTCCAAAACGGTCAGTAAGTTGGCAGAGATGGGATATCTTGATTATGAAAAATATGGCATCATCCAACTAACAGCCAAAGGTGAGATAATGGGCTCATTTCTGCTGGATCGTCACGAAACCGTGGAGGCTTTTCTAAAGCACATCGGGGTTGAGGATACGGTATTGCTTGAAACCGAGCTTATCGAGCACCACTTAAGCGTGGATACCGTCAGGAATATAAAAATATTAAATGAGTTTTTTGCCAGTTCACCGGAGGTTTTTGAGAGCTTTCGGCAGTTCAAAGCACGCTATGATGAGGGCAAATAGGATAAACAATTATCTTCAACATAAGAAATGCATAGTCCTGGACAAATCAACCCAGGGCTAAGCAGGTATTATGCGGTATGGATAGCAGAGCTGTCAGCAATTAACCAGCACCATTAATCATGGACAATTAATTTATCATGACAGGATATCTCAAGGCTCTATGAGGGATACTATAGCCGATTATAAGATTTCAAAGGAGCTGAGACAGTGAATCCATTCGAACAAAGACCGGCTAAAGTTGATGACGGAATTATGGATTGGGCTACATTATATCCCCAGCCATATGATAAGCAAACCGTGGATCCCTATACCAAGATCCGGGTCATCCTTATGAACGGGATTGAAGTAGAGGCCGCGATATTTAAACATCAGTTCCACCGCAACTGCCAGAATAATGATTTGCGCCGGGAGCTGGCACTGAGCCGCCGCATTGAACAGCAGCAGCAAAAGCGGATTAACTGGCTAAAGCCAATTGACGAGACAGTGGTTGAGACCGCGGTTGGTTATGAGCATGTAGCCGTGGATCTCACCGCCTGGCTGGCCTTGAATGAGCCTGACCCTTATGTCAAACAAGCGTTGGATTTTGCCCTTCTGGAGGATTTCGACCACCTGTATCGTTTTGCCAACCTGCTTGATTTAGATGAGCAAATCCCGGCCGAGCTATTGGTGAAGAGCTATGTGGATATTACCCCCGGGCGCCCGACTATAGCGGAGCACCGGCATCCCTTTGATTCGGTCAAATACCCGGCTGATTTTTCAACCGCTTCCAACCGGACCAAGCTCAATGCCCTGATAATTGTCGCCGCCGAACAGCAAACCATGAACTTCTACATGAATCTGGGGCCATTTTACTACAATGACCTGGGAAGGCAGCTTTACCAGGAAATTGCCATGATAGAAGAACAGCATGTCACCCATTATGGCTCTCTGCTTGATCCCACCTGTACCTGGCTGGAAAATCTACTTTTGCATGAGTACATGGAGTGCTACCTTTATTACTCTTTCTACCAGGATGAGATGGATCCCCACATCAAGAGGATTTGGGAGATGCATTTTGAGCAGGAAGTGGCTCATCTGCACAAGGCGGCTGAATTATTGGCAAGGTATGAGAACAAACAATGGCAGCAGGTAATACCTGGCGGCCATTTCCCTAAACTCTTACAGTTCCATGACACCCGCGATTACGTCCGTCAAATACTGGGGCAGCAGATTACGCTTACTGCCAATCGGGAAGGTTATGTAAACATCGAGGATCTACCCCCACACCATGAATACTTCTTTTACCAAAACCGCATAAATCATGATATCGACGCTATACCCAGCCATGTGGTGATTGAACGGCATCAACAGCAGTATGGCAATGACTACCGCAGTGAATTCCGCGACCATCCGGTAGAGGTTCTGAGAGACCGAACCAGGGACAATACCAATATTGCCCGAATTCCTGAAGGCAGGTATGCGATGGTTTAATAAGCTCAATTGCTAGTGTATAGGAAAACAGGTATTTGAAATGGAGCAGCCCGTCATGCGGTATTAAACCGGCGGGCTGTTTTCCTTTTGGTATTTTATGCTTACTACGCGCTACAGAGGTTACTCCACTGAAATATACGTAAAACAACAAATGCTTAGCTGGGTAAGCATTTGTTTAGAAGGGCGACTTTCTGGCTCTCTGAGCCAGGTTATGCTCCAGTACAGAACCCGTATAGATCTCTCATGGGCTATGGTTGGCTGAAAATCCGGCATTGCATTGTATCATGGCCGAGGCCTGAGTAGAAGCCTAGTAATAAATTTTTCCCTGTTGTTTTCATGCCTTTGACCGAATCGGTTTATGGTGTTATGATAGGTTCATCATCAACCGGTTCGGTTTATTATTTATGGGGTGAGATATTGTGGAGAAATTCTTTAGTCTGCCGGTCGAGAAGCAAAACAAGATTATCAACGCAGCCCTGAAAGCTTTCAGCAGCAACGGCTACAAAAAGGCCTCTGCAAGCGACATTGCAAAAAATGCCGGGATTTCCAAGGCTATGGTTTTCCATTATTTTGGTTCAAAACAAAACCTATACCTCTATTTGGTAGAATTTTGCGGTGAACTGTTTATGAATGAAATCGATGCCAAGCTGGATAAAAACGTTAGCGATTTTTTCGAAAGGATTAAATTAACTACCAATATTGAGATTTCGCTGATGAAAAGGTACCCGGCTATCGTGTCCTTTTTAAAAAGTATATTTTTTGAAAATGATGCCGATGTAAAAGAGGGCATCAACGCAATGCTGGCTAAGGGCGAGAATTTCAGAAACAGAATTGCCCTTGACGGCACGGACACCTCCAAGTTCAAGGACAATATCGATATAAAGCTGGTTATGAAGATGCTTACCTGGATTGGTGAGGGGTATAGCATTCAATTACCAGGTGAAGGCGAAATCGATTATGATGCCTTATCTAAAGAAATGGCTGAGTGTCTGGATTTGCTTAAAAACAACTTCTACAAAGAAGAATTTATATGATCCGGGTACCGGCAAAATGAAAGGAGAACATGTATGAATTCATACGTACTCGGCTTTCAGGACATCGACAGGACCAAGCTGGTCCTGGTGGGAGGCAAAGGCGCCAACCTGGGGGAGCTATCAAGAATTGAGGGAATTCAAGTCCCAGAGGGTTTTTGCGTTACCACCCTGGCATATAAGGAACTTATCGCTAATAACCAGGAGTATAACGCGCTGCTGGAACAATTGTCCCTGCTTAAAGCAGATAACCGGGAAGAAATTGGTGAAATCAGCGCCAAAATCCGTCAGGTCATTGAAGCAACCGCTATTCCAGAAGGTATTACCCAGGAGGTTTATACTTATCTTCAACAACTTGGCGAAAACAATGCCTATGCGGTAAGGTCCAGCGCAACTGCGGAGGATTTGCCGACAGCTTCATTTGCAGGCCAGCAAGATACCTATCTGAACATAGTTGGAAAGGAAGCCATCCTGAGTTATATCAGCAAGTGTTGGGCATCGCTGTTTACCGACCGGGCCGTGATCTACCGCATCCAAAACGGCTTCGATCACCGCAAGGTCCACCTGTCCGTGGTCATTCAGAAGATGGTTTTTCCCGAGGCAGCAGGGATCATGTTCACTGCCGACCCCATCACCTCCAACCGTAAAGTATTATCCATTGATGCCAGTTTCGGGCTAGGTGAAGCCCTGGTCTCCGGCCTGGTAAACCCGGATAGCTATAAAGTGCGGGAGGGCAGAATCATTGATAAGAAGATATACGACAAGAAGCTGACTGTCTCTGCCTCAGATGGCGGAGGAACGGAGAAGCGGGAAATTGAGGCCGAACGGCAGAATATGCAGGTACTAACCGACGAACAGATTCTGCAGCTGGAAGTCCTGGGCCGAAAGATTGAGGCTCATTTCGGCTGTCCCCAGGACATCGAGTGGTGCCTTATACGGGGATATTCCTCCGCAGGAGGTGTGTCCCCAGAGCTTATTCCGGGAGATTCACCCGCAACAGCTGTGCCCTTAGACTTTAATGATAGCTTTTTTATCTTGCAGAGCCGCCCTATCACCACCTTGTACCCTATACCAGAGGTGCAGGATGGGAAAAATCATGTGTATATGTGCTTCAGCCATCAACAAATGATGACCGATGCCATGAAACCCTTGGGGGTATCGTTCTTCAAAGTAGCCTTTGATGATTTTCCCCTAATTGCAGCCGGGGGAAGGTTGTTCATCGATCTGGCCCATGATATGGCTTCTCCCCTGGGACGAAAAATAGTACTCATGACAGCGAAGCAAATGGACCCTCTCATGCTTGATGCCATCAAGACCATAATGAAGCGCAAAGAATTTATGCACGCCCTGGCCCGCGGTAAAAGGGCCCTCAGTATGGGATCAAGGTATTTTTCCTGGGCCTTGCCGCTTCAGTTTCTCAAGATATACCGCAGTAACGACGCAGCCATCGTGGAATCTCTAATATCTCGAAACGAGACGTCAACTAGAAAGCTGCGACAGAGGATTGCTGACTTGTCCGGAGAAGAACTGTTTGACTTTATTATAGATGCTTGTAAGCAACTAAAAGCGGACATGTATGATGCGCAGAGCATGGCCGCGATTTATGTCGGGGTATATGCAGCCAGCTGGCTTAATAAGTACATGGAAAAGTGGCTGGGCGAAAAAAGTGCAGCAGATACACTTTCCCTATCGGTTGCCAACAACGTAACCTCCGAAATGGGGCTGGCCTTGTTGGATGTAGCCGACGTGGTCAGGCAATTTCCGGCGGTAATAGAGTATTTGAAACAGGCCCGCAATGAGACTTTTTTTGAGGATCTGGCTAAATTGGAAGGCGGCCATGCGGTCAGCCAATCCATACGAGATTATCTGGAGATATACGGCATGCGCTGTCCTGGTGAGATCGATATCACCAGGCCTCGTTGGAGCGAACAGCCTACCATGCTCGTTCCCATGATTCTCAGCAATATTAAGAACTTTGAGCCGGGTGCCCATAAAACCATATTCGAGCAAGGCCTTTTGGAAGCCAGGCAAAAGGAAGAGGATCTCCTCAACCGGTTAAAACAGCTGCCCGGTGGCAAACGAAAGGCTAAAAAGACAAAGCGGATGATCAGCCTTTTGCGCAATTTCACGGGCTACCGTGAATACCCCAAGTATTTGATGATCGGACGTTTCTGGGTTATCAAGCAAGCCCTCTTGAAAGAAGCCGGCAAGCTGGTGCAAAAGGGGGTCATCCGGGAGAAGGAGGATATCTACTATCTGTCTTTTGAAGAACTCCGCGAGGTGGTTCGGACCAATCAGCTGGATTACAGCATCATAAGCCGGCGAAAAGTGGAACACCAGTTTTATGAGAAGCTCACCCCTCCTCGGGTTATGACCTCCGAGGGGGAGGTTTTACAAGGGGAATACGACAACACGAAAATCCCACCCGGGGCTTTGGCGGGGATACCGGTTTCATCCGGCACTATTGAAGGCCGGGCCCGGGTCATCTTAAGAATGGAGGATGCCGATATAGAGGAAGGCGATATTTTGGTCACCACCTTTACCGACCCCAGTTGGACCCCGGTTTTTATATCCATAAAAGGCCTGGTGACGGAAGTAGGCGGGATGATGACCCACGGTGCGGTAATAGCCAGAGAATACGGCCTGCCGGCCGTTGTCGGGGTGGTAAATGCCACCAGGCTGATTAAAGACGGACAGCGGATTCGTGTGAATGGGACAGAAGGATATGTGGAAATCCTTTAGGTGCATTCAAAACCGAAAGAATCGAAGTCTAGCCCGGCGTTTCTTTGAACGGGTCGATGCTGCCGGCTGTTTGAGCCTGTGCCGAAGGCCGGTGACATCTATTGTTGAAACCATACTCAGGTTGCTATAAGTGTGGTGCCTGGCACCCAAGAAGGAAATCCTGAGCCGAGTGGCGAAGGTTTTGGAGGCAAAAACGAAAAAGGTCGAATTTCCATCTCTCTGGCAATCCTTAATTTTGCTCGGTTTAAGCAGAAAAGCTTATATCCCATTTTTGTAGTGTTGATTTGTAGTACATTGGGCGAGATTTGATGGCTTGTTTGGGAATGCCCTTTTATCACTGCTTCCTGATTATCGAAGCTTAAGGAGCCGTTGTAGTTGTTATTTAATTCTTACGAGTACATAATACTGTTCCTGCCAATCACATTTGCCCTCTATTTTGTTCTCAACCGCATGGGTTTAAACCTGGCGGCCCGCGCCTGGTTGGTCATCGCCTCGTTATTTTTTTACAGCTGGTGGAATATCGCTTACCTGCCGCTTATTCTAACCTCGATTACCACTAACTACCTGGTGGGAATAAGCTTGAGCCGCAGTCAGGGAAAATCCCTCAGGCGGGGTTTGCTCTTTTTAGGGGTGGCTTTTAACCTGCTGCTGCTGGGCTATTACAAATATGCCGACTTCTTTATCAGCAATATCAACTCCCTGGCCGGCACCAACATTGGCTTGTTGCAGGTTGTGCTGCCCCTGGGCATCAGCTTTTTTACCTTCACACAAATCGCCTATCTGGTGGACGCGTACCAGGGCAAGGCCAGGGAATACAGCATTGTAAACTATGCCTTGTTTGTCACCTTTTTCCCGCATCTCCTGGCCGAACCGATCCTCCATCATAAAGAAATGATGCCCCAGTTCGAGGACCCCGACCGCAGCCGGATAAACTATGAAATGATTGCCAGGGGGCTTTTCTTGTTTTTTCTGGGGTTGTTCAAAAAGGTCATCATTGCCGATAATTTCGCGGTCTGGGCCAACCTGGGCTTTGATCAGATGCCCACTTTGACCCTCCTGGAAGCCTGGATGACCTCGCTTTCCTATACTATGCAGCTCTACTTCGACTTCAGTGCCTATACCGATATGGCCATCGGAGCGGCTTTGTTATTCAATATACAGCTGCCCATCAATTTCTTCTCCCCCTACAAAGCGGTGAATATTCAGGACTTCTGGCGGCGCTGGCATATGACCCTGGGGAGATTTTTCCGGGACTACGTTTATATACCGCTGGGGGGCAACCGCCGGGGCAATCAGCGCACCTACCGCAACCTCTTGATCACTTTTATACTGGTGGGCTTATGGCATGGGGCAGGATGGAACTTCATATTCTGGGGTTTCATGCATGGAGCGGCCTTGCTGGTGCATCGTATCTGGCGCAATTTCAAATTCAAGCTGCATCCCCTCCTGGGCTGGTTTATCACCTTTAATTATGTGAATCTGGGCTGGGTGTTTTTCCGGGCTACAAGCTGGGCTGATGCCATAAAAGTGGTCAAGGGCATGCTAGGCTTAAACGGCGTGATTTTGCCTCCCTCGCTGCACGGGCTGATGGACAGCCTTACAGCCTATGGGGTAAGCTTTGACGCTTTGCCCTGGGGTATCGACACCGGTGTGATCACAGCGGCTCTGCTGGGCGGAATCCTGCTTTGTGTGGCGGCGCCCAATTCCATCGAATTGAAGGACCGCTTCCGGGGCAGCTGGGCCAGCGCGGTCTTGACAGCAGCTCTGGCTCTGGCGGGGATACTCAGTTTAACCAAGATTACCGAATTTCTTTACTTTAATTTTTAAGGAGCAAGGGAATTGGCCTTATGAAGCACTACCGTAACTGGACTTTTGCCACCTTGATACTGATCCTGCTGCCGCTTTTAGCAGTAGCGGGGTTCAACTGGTATATCGACCCGCTGTGGCTGTTTGAGCACAGCCATCAGTATAACAATATACAGGCCGGATTCGACGAGCGCCAACAAAAGACCAACCGGCTCGCTTTCGGCTCCAACCATTATGATATGCTGATTTTGGGCAGCAGCCGCGTAACTTATATTGACCAGCATGATTTTGCCGGCTATAAAGCCTTTAACTACGCAGCTGACAATATGCTCCTGGATGAGTTTTACGATTACATCGAGTTCGCCAAGCAGGAAAACGGCCGGGACTTTGATGTGATAGTATTGGGCCTGGATTTTTCTGCCACCAACCGCAATCTCATCTTTGAGGCTTTCCAGGAACCTTCATTTTATATTCAAACCGCCCGGCAGCCTATCTACCGCTTAAAAACCCTGCTTTCCACCGAGGTTCTGGAGCGCTCCTGGGATAATTACAAATTCGCCCAGGAGGGCATACCCAAAAACTTCTTTTATGACCGGCAGAATGTAAAAACCCTGCTTAAGGTCCCCGATGCCGCGGAACGGGACAAAAAGGTGTGGGCAACGGTGGCCAAATATGAGGCTGACATCTATGCCGGCTATCAATACGGGGATATTCGGGAGAAGCTGACAAAGATTCGGGATGCCAACCCCGACAGCAGGCTGCTGGTCTTTACCACCCCGGATTCCTGGCCTATGTTTGAATTGATGGTCAGGATGGGATTGTATCCCTACTACCGGCAGTGGCTGACGGATATTGTGGATGTTTTTGGAGAAGTCTATAATTTTATGACCTTAAACACAATAACCAATAATCTGGACAACTTTTATGACGGCACCCACGTCTACCCGGAAGTTGGCACATTGATGGTACACCGCCTGTTAAATCTCCCGCATGCGGACCTGCCGGCGGATTTTGGCGTTCTGATCACCCCGCAAAACCTTGAACAGCACCTGAAAATCATGGACCGGCAGGTTAGAGAGGTGGAAGCCCGCCTTTAGGCCTACTGCGTATCAGCCCCTGTTTATCAATATCCGGGGTTTGTGTTCGCGATGCCAGGAAAACGATCCTTTAATCAGAATTTAACAATATATGTTAAAATAATATATGTTGGACTTAATTTAATGCGGATATTTTTGCTGACGGAAAATACGGCCAAAGCCAAGTTATGGTCAGGGTGTTTATCATGAGTACGACAGGGATTGAAAACAGGGGAATTGATAATCGTTTTTTCATTCGTTTATGCCAGGCCTGTGAAACGGCGCCTGTTCATCAGACTCTGGGCATGAAGTTGATATTTCTGGGAAAGGGAGAAGCAGGCCTGAAAATAAGTCCAGGAATGGAATTGACAACTCTCTATGGCAGGCTGCACGGCGGAATAAGTGCGGCTTTGGCGGATACTGCCATGGGTTGGGCCTTTATCACCCTGGGGTATACATGTGTGACCGTGGATATGTATACCAACTATTTTGCTCCCTTTTTTGCGGGAGATGAGTTAACAGCTGAAGGAAAAGTCATACATCTGGGCAAGAGAAGCGGAGTTGCCGAGGCCTCTTTGTATAATGGCCAGGGCGAGCTGGTTGCGGTAAGCAGGGGAACCTTTTCCCTGCAAAAAGGCGTTATGCAGGAGCTGGAAGCCATGGAAACGAGATGAGCATTGCCCTTTAGGCCGCTCAGCCAACTCAGCCGGCAGGGTTGAGCAGGGCGTGCAGTTCCTCCAGTTTCTGCGGGGATTCCCCATATTCCTTTATGTTGCCCTGTATGAAGGCATTGGCTTCTTCCACCGACATGCGGTAAGTATAGGCCTCAAAGCGCACCTCCACATAGCTCAGGTTTTCCACCAAGGCCAGGATATAATAAGCCTCATCCACCCGGCCTTTTTTCCTGTAATCAAGCAGTTCTCTGGTGATGTTGATGTCTGAGAAGTTAATGATCAGGCCATAGGGCTCTTTTGCGGTATCCAGGGTGAAAGTGTAGTCGCCGAAACGGCCTATGTTCATTACCTGCAGCAGTTTTCCCACTTCGGCGTTATTGCCGACATATTTTACCCTGGCATCATAATAGGCCTGAAAATCAGGTTTACTGAGGGCTGTTGGAGTGCTGCTGGGGTTGGGCGCGTTCATCAACCTTACCATCATGAATCCTGCGAACACCAATAAGGCTGCCAGTGCGGCAACTGTAAATGCCATGCCTATACCTCTCATGACTTCCTGATACCTCCCGCTCAGTGGTTCAGTTTCCGGTACTGTAAGCTTCATCCTGATTCATTATACCTTTTTGTCCGCTGCCGCGTCAGCATGGCCGGGTATGGCTGACCTGCTTACGAGCACGTGATGCGGCGAATGAAACCGAGCCGGCAGCAGTTGCGACAATATGCTATGAGGGTTCGGATCTCAGCCCGCTAAAACAGGCGGCATAGGCCTCTGATGCTGCTGCAAGGCTTATTATGACGCTTTTTGAACAATTGAAATCCCCGAACCGAAACGTGAACGTGCTGTGACCGCCGTTATGGGCTTCGCAAACGGTTTCACTGTCTTGCCACTGGTTTTCTAACTGTTAGCCTGCATGACTATCTAGTATATTTATTAACAGGGAAAGACATTCAGAATGGTTTAGGTAAGTACCGAATCAAACCCCATTGGGGCAGTCATGAACTGTTTATTTCGCTGTATTCATTGGTGTCTGTCTATCTTTAAGGTACCGGTTGAGATAAGCTGAGCAACCATGGAGCGGAGTCTAGAGAGGCTTAGGGTTCTTGATAATCAAGTTGCGGGCATGAGGTGCTATATGGCCAAAAAATTGTACATTACCGAAAAACCCTCAGTTGCGGGCAGCTTTGCCAGCGTTTTGGGGATAGACATATCAAAATCTGACCGCAGCCGGGGCTACGCTGAAAACGACCAGGCCATAATAAGCTGGTGCTATGGCCATCTGGTCACCATGGCTTATCCGGAGGAATATGACCCGGCTTACAAATCCTGGCGGGTAGCGCATCTGCCCATCATACCCAAAGAGTATAAATATAAGGTCATTGATGAGGCCGGAAGCCTAAAACAGTTTGAGGTTATAAAGCGGCTGATGAATCGCCCTGATGTGGACATGATTTACTCCTGCACTGACAGCGGGCGCGAAGGGGAGTATATTTTCCGTTTGGTCTACCAGCTCAGCGGCACTGACAAACCTGCCAAACGAGTGTGGTTGTCCGCGCACACCGAGGAGGCCATCAAAAAGGGTATTGCAGAGGCCAAAGACCTGAGCGAGTACGATTCCCTGTCACAGGCAGCTTATTGCCGGGCCAAGGAGGATTGGCTGTTTGGCATGAATTTCAGCAGGATATATACCTGCCGATATGGTAAGGGTCTGTCATCCCATTTGAAAGAAAACCGACCTGCGGTGATTGCCATCGGCAGGGTGATGACCTGTGTGTTGGGCTTAGTGGTTAACCGGGAACTGGAAATCAGGAACTTCGTCCCCAGAATCCACTATGGAATTGTGGGTACTTTTTTGTCTCAGAAAAGCGGCATCGAATACAAGGGTAAATGGCAGCCCCCAAAAGCTAAAGGGAAGAAGTCCGCGGAAATGGAGGAGGGCGATGAGAAATACCTCAGTAAGGAGGATGCTCAGAATATTATGGCAAGACTGCAGGGGCACTCGGCGGTGGTTAAAAAGGTAGAAACCAAAGCCAGGAAGGAACAGCCGCCACTGCTTTTTAACCTGGCCGAACTGCAGTCCGAAGCCAATAAAAAGTACAAACTGCCGGTTGATAAAACCTTAGAGATTGCCCAGAGCCTGTATGAAAAAAAGCTGATCTCTTATCCCCGCACTGACAGCCGGGTGCTGTCCACCGATATAGTTGCCGAACTGCCCAAAATACTTAACGGCCTGCATAAGAATGCCGCCTTTAAGGATGTGGTGGCAAGAATCAAGAACTTTGGCAAACTGGCGGTCAACAAGTCCAGCAAAAGGTTTGTGGATGACAGCAAGGTGACTGACCATTATGCCATCATACCCACCTATGTAACAACCGATTTGTCACGGCTGAATGCTGACAGCCGCAATGTGTACAGCCTGATCGTGAAGAGATTTCTGGCCATATTCTATCCCCCGGCGGTTTACAACACCGTCAGGGTTGAAACTGAACTTGCGGGCGAGGTATTTGTCACCAATTCCAAAACCCTGAAAGAGGCCGGATGGAAAGAGATTTACGAAGTAAGCCCGGCCAAAAATGAAGAGGAACTCTCCGCTGCGCCCCTGCATTTGCTGAGCAAAAAAGATCCTGTGACTGTTACCGCTCTGGATTTGGAGGAGAAAGAAACCAAACCCCCGGCGCGGTTTTCCGATGCGAGCCTGATCCTGACCATGGAGAAAGCAGGCAAGTATATCGAAGACGAGGAACTCAGAGAGCAGATTAAAACCTGTGGCATCGGTACCTCCGCCACCCGTGCGGGCATTATCAAGAAGCTGCAGGATATCGGCTACATCAAGATCAACCCCAAGACCCGCATCATCACCCCTGAGCCCAAGGGCGAGGCCATCGTAGAACTGGTGCGCCAATCGGCCCCGGAGCTGTTGAACCCGATTCTTACCGCCAGCTGGGAAAAAGGCCTGTGCATGGTGCAGAATAAGGAGATCACCGCAGATGTGTTTGAGGCCAAGCTGGAGGGATATGTCAGGCGAACCATTGAAAAGGTGAAGAGAGCCCCGGCGAAATTCAATAACGTCTATTTAAACCAGGGATAAACACTTCAGCGCCTCCCCGGTTTTTGGAAATGGAAGAGCAAGTCGAAGAAAGCTTTTTGACCAAAGCGACCTGGTTAGGGATCGCGGAGCAGATAGAAAGCAGGTGAACCCATGAAAATACTCCACACCTCGGACTGGCATTTAGGGCGTTCGCTGTATGGGCGTAAACGCTATGAGGAATTTGAGGCCTTTCTGAACTGGCTGGCTGATTACATAAGAGAACAGGCAATCGATGTCCTGCTCATATCCGGGGATATATTTGACAATACTGCTCCCAGCAATCGGGCCCAGGAGCTGTATTACCGCTTTTTATGCCGGGTGGCGGATTCACCCTGCCGCCATGTGGTTGTCACTGGGGGCAACCATGATTCACCTTCCTTTTTAAATGCGCCCCGGGAAGTCCTGCGTTATCTCAATGTTCATGTGATTGGTTGTATGCCGGAATCCATAGCTGATGAGCTTATCGTCATACCGGACAGGCAAGGGGAGCCGGAACTGATAGTATGCGCGGTTCCTTATCTGCGTGACCGGGACGTGCGCCGGGCCGAAGCCGGTGAAAGCTATGAAGAGAAAGGCCGCAAGCTCATCGAGGGAATTAAGGCTCATTACAGCGATGTTTGCAAAGAGGCCGAGCGAATTCGCCGTGAGCTTGGTAAGCAGGTGCCGATCATAGCTATGGGGCATCTGTTTACTGCCGGCGGGCAGACCGTTGACTCGGACGGAGTGCGGGACCTGTATGTGGGCTCATTAGCCCATGTTGAAAAGGATATTTTCCCCCCCAGCATCGATTATTTGGCCCTGGGCCATTTGCATGTGCCCCAAAAAGTTGCCGGGTGTGACTTTATGAGGTATTCTGGTTCTCCCATACCTATGGGCTTTGCAGAAGCCGGGCAGGAAAAGATGCTGTGTCAGGTGGAATTTGACAACGGAAAGCCCTTGGTTACGGAAATCCCTGTGCCCAGATTTCAGGAGTTGGAAACCATAAAAGGTGATTGGGAGCATATTGCCGCGCGGCTGGAAGAGCTGAAGAGCAAGGATAGTACTATTCTCATTGATATTGTCTATACCGGGCATCAGGTCATGGGAGATCTGCGCGATCGCCTGGATGAGCTAACCGCCCATACCGAGCTGGAGATCTTGAGAATCAAGAATGAACGTATATATGAAAATGCCAAAATCAGCAGCATAGACGATGAAACCCTGGCTGACTTGAGTATTGAAGAGGTTTTCAAACGCTGCCTGGATGCCCATGATATACCGGCAGAGCAGCGGGAAGAGCTGATTAACACCTACCGTGAAGCGGTTCTGCTGGTGCAGGAAGAGGGAACCGGTTTAGAAGAGGAGGCTTAAGATGAGGATAATCAATGTTCGCTTCAAAAACCTGAATTCTCTGGTAGGTAGTTGGAGTATTGATTTCACTGATCCAGCCTATACCTCTGATGGTATTTTTGCCATAACCGGACCTACCGGAGCCGGCAAGACCACCATTTTAGACGCCATTTGCCTGGCATTATACGGGTATACCCCGCGCCTGAACCGGATTACCAAGAACAACAACGAAATCATGTCCCGGCTCACCGGGGATTGCTTTGCGGAAGTGTGCTTTGAGACTCAGAGCGGTCGTTATCGCTGCCAGTGGAGTCAGCATCGGGCCCGCAACAAAGCTGATGGCGCCTTGCAACCGTACAAGCATGAGCTTTCCTATGCGGATAGCGGCGAAATCATCGAATCCCGGCCAAGTGAGGTATTAAGTAAGATTGAGGCCATTACCGGCATGGATTATCAACGCTTTACCCGCTCCATGCTGCTGGCCCAGGGTGGGTTTGCCGCCTTTCTCCAGGCCCCTCCCCATGAAAGGGCCCCTATTTTGGAGCAAATTACCGGCACCGAGATTTACAGCCAGATCTCCATAAAGGTGCACCAGCGGAGGGCGGAAGAGGCCAGAGAACTGGAAAGGCTTAAAGAAAAGGCTGCCGGAATAAGGCTGCTGGCCGATGAGGTCAAGCAGGAATTACAGGCCGAGCTTGAAAAGAAACTGGCCCTGGAGTCCCAGCTTGCCGAACGAAGGGATAAGGTAAGACAGGCTAAATTATGGCTGGAGGGTATAGCCAGGCAGGAGGAGGAACTGAAGAAATTACATGCCAGGCATATGGAACTTGAACAACAGGCCAAAGCCTTCCAGCCACAGTTGGAGAACCTGAATAAAGCCCGCCGGGCCAAGGAGCTTGAAGGGGATTATACCAGAATAGCCGGAAAGCGAGATGAACAGGAAAAGGAACTCACCGAGCTTGCTGAGAACCAGGCCAGATTGCCGGCAGTCGAAAAAGCCCGGGAAGATGCCACGATTTCTCGCAATTCGGCTAAAGACCAACTCTTTGCAGCACAACAGAAGCAGCAGCAGGAAATGCTGCTCATCAAAGCGGTCCGCGAGTTGGATATTAAAATAGACCAGAAAAACCAGCAGGTTAAGTCTTTACTGCAAGCAATCGCGGAATCAGAACAGACACTCAATGAGGCTCAAAGCAGCATTGCGGATATAGAATTATTATTGGAACAATACCGCTCAGGCCTGGTTGAAATTCAACAATACCTGGACAATAATGCCATCGATGTCCGGTTAGTTGAAGATCTGGCGGCAGTCAGGCAGATCTTCGAGGCCTGCAAAGATGTGGACAGTCAATACAAGGCGGCTCAAGATAAGCTGAGCAAGGATTACAGACGCATCAAGCAATTCGAAGCAGAGCACGAAAAACTCAATGCGAACTATGAAAAGATCGCTCTTCAAACCCGGGAGTTGACCGGCAAGCATGAGTTAATACGGGAAGCTATAGAAACATTGCTGGAAGGCCGGGAATTGGATGATTGGCGGCATGCGCTTGATGATCTCAAAGATCGCAAAAATAATCTGGAGAAGCTGGGGCAGAGTCAAAACATCATAGATGTGACCAGGAATGCCTTGCAAGAAGCGGCAGGCAAGCGGGAGCGGCTTCAGACTGCTCAAGCAGCTTTAATCCAGGCAATCCAGCAGGGAGAAAGCCGGAAGCTGCAGCTTGATACCGAAGTCAATTATCTGGAGGTCGAGCTGGACTTATTAAAACGCATTCAAAGCCTGGAAGAACAGCGGGCTTATTTACAGGACGGGCAGCCCTGCCCATTGTGCGGATCAACACACCATCCCTATGCAGAGGGGAATGTGCCTCAGCCCAATGAAACCGAGGCAAGACTGAAAAAAGCCAGAAGTGAGCAAAAAAACCTAACCGACAAGTTGGCAAATATGAGAATAAAGCAGGCGGAAAACGCCAAAGATCTGCAGCAGTTGGATGATAACGAAGCAACGCTAAAACTGACCCTGGACAGGGAAAGCCGCATTAGTTCTGATTTAATTAAATCATTGCATATTGTGGTGACCGGTGACAAGCTGGCGGAGGCCATATCAAGGGAAATGGAGAAGGTTGAAGCTCAGCTTAACAAGTGTTCACAGTTGATCACCGCAGTTGAGCAAAAACGCAAAGAAGAACAGATGTCTTTAAGAGAAATGGAGGAATTCCAGAAATCCCTGGCTGATGCTGAAAAGAAGCTCAGTGATTGCCGTCACAATCTGGATATTGCCCAAAATCAATATAGCTTGACTAAAGAACAATGCCAATCATTACAAAAGCAATGTGACCAAACCCTTAAGCAAGCTCGCATTCTGGTGGAGCAGTACGGTGTAGATGATCTTTCCGTCGACAATCTGAATATCGTGCTCGAAAACCTTACCCAGCGCCGCGATAAATGGCAGACCAAACTAGGTGAAAAAGCAACCCAGGAAAAGTTAATAAATGCCCAGGAAATTGAACTGACCAAAAAGCAAACCCTGCACCAGAAGCTGGGTGAGGAGTTGCGGAACAAACAGCGGAATCTTGAAGCTGAACAGGTTGATTTGAACAGATTAATTGCAGAGCGTCACAGCCTGTATGCGGATAAAAACCCTGATGACGAGGAAAAACGAATGATGGCCAGGCTGCAGGACCTGCAGGAAGGATTTGAAAAGGCCAATGATAGCCTGCATGCTGCTGAACAGGAACTGAAAAGCCTAGGTGAGAGAATAGCGGCCCAAACCGCCTCAACTCAGGCCAGAGCCCAGGAATTAGCCCCCCTGGAGCAGGCTTTCCAGGCCCGCCTGACCCGCCTGGGGTTCACAGATGAGGCCGATTACCTGGATTCACGCCTGGATGAGGCCGAGTATATACGCCTGCAGGATGAAGCTGATAAGCTGGCCAAAGCACAGCTTGAAACATCAGCCCTTATACAGGATAAAACCCACGCTCTTACAATTGAGCGGGAGCGCAATATCACCGATCAGCCCTATAGCGTGGTAAAAAATGAGCTGTCTGAGATGGAAACCGCTGTCGGCAACATACAGCAAGAAATCGGCGCTATCAAACAGCGCCTGGAAGAGGATGAACAGGCCCGCCGGGGTCAGCTGGAATTACAGAAGAGAATAGAACTGCAAACCAGGGAACTTTCACGCTGGGATAATCTCCATCAACTCATCGGTTCGGCAGATGGCAAAAGGTATCGCAACTTTGCGCAAAGGCTTACCTTTCAAACCATGATCGCTTATGCCAATCAACAGCTGGCCAAAATGACCGACCGTTATCTTTTGACAATCGACGACTCTGAATCGCTGGGATTGAATGTGATAGATAATTACCAGGCCGGAGAAATAAGGTCAACTAAAAACCTATCGGGAGGCGAATGCTTTATAGTCAGCCTGGCCTTGGCCCTGGGCTTATCCAGTATGGCCAGCCATAATGTGCAGATAGATTCCTTTTTCCTGGACGAAGGCTTCGGCAGCCTGGATGAATACGCTTTGGACACGGCTTTGGAAACCCTGGCCAGCCTGCATCAAGACGGTAAACTTATCGGGGTTATATCCCATGTGCCGGCTATTAAGGAGCGCATTGGCACACAGATAGAGGTGATACCCCAGACTGGCGGGTGCAGCATTATAAAAGGACCCGGTTGCGAAATCATAAACTGAGGTAGCAGGCACCAAATAAGTGTGGTGCCTGGCACCACACTTATTTACGCAATAAGTGAATAACTGTAGTGCCAGGCACCGTTAAAATGCGGGCTGGAAGTAGAGTATGCCCTTATCCTCGCTCATAATCAATTGATCCCTGAGCACCAGGTGATAAAGATGAGCCATGGCCTCTGCTGCTGCATGCATTTTTTGATTGAGAGGAAATTCATCCCAGTGCTTGTAGCTCAAGTCCCACTGCATATGCTGTGCCACCTGAGCGGCGGTTTTTTTGCCTTTGCCCAGGGATTGCAGAACATCCTGCAGGCGGCGCTCATGATGCTGTTTTATCTCCTCTATCCGTCCCCGCACATCGGCAATGAGATTGCGATGTCCCGGCAGAACCAATTCAACCTCCAGAGCTGCTATCTTTTCCAGGCTGGGTATGTATTGCCCCAGAACATCGTACTTAAAACTCCACAGGCCCAAATTGGGGGTGATTTTGTCCAGAATATGATCCCCGGCGATAAGGATTTTGTGCTGGGCTTCATACAGGCACATATGACCGGCGGTATGCCCCGGGGTGGAGATAGCCTGCCAGGTGTAGCCACCTCTCAGGAATATATCCCCTTCACGAACCACACTTACCGGCACAAAAGCACGGTCTGCATATTTGGCTGTAGCCTCTTCCTGAGGGTGGTTGGGAACGCCGTCTAAAAGCAGGCCGCTGCGGAAAAGAAGCGTACCGGCTGTCTGTATAAACAGGTCTTCGCGCATATTGGCTTCGAACATTTCAGCATCATCCTTGCCCATCCATACGGTGTTGTTGGGCCGGGACAGGTGCTGCACCAAACCGGAATGGTCGGTATGCAGATGGGTGATGAACAGGTCGGTCTCCTCCATGTCGATGCCCAATTCTTGCAGGGCCTGGTCCATAGCATCCCGGCAGGCCTCCAGGTTGAAGCCGGTGTCGACCAGAAGGTTTCGCCGGGGGTCTTTTATCAAATATGAATTCAATGCTTTAAGCGGGTTTTTGGGTAAAGGTATCTCTATACGATATATATTGGGAAGAATGCACTCGATCATCTAATATACTCCTCCATGTTGTCTTTCACAGGTATAAAATAGGCCTGCGTGTAACTTCTATTTATCTATTAGAGTCCTCTAACGGAACGGAACGACGAATCTGCCTTGATGCAAGAGACATATTATAGCTGGTTGCTCAGCTGTGAAATATGAAATGATTGAGCCGCCCTTTTGATTTGGGACGGTTCTTAAGACACAGGAAACAATGGTTGTTATATTGCTCTGCTTTGATGCACTGGTACAAGCAGTTAACCGGCAACACCGGTTTTACTGGATTAATCGAGCCTGCTTCCGCATTCACAACAGAATTTGGCACCGGGTTGGTTATCAGCACCGCAATCCGGACAAATGCAAGCCCCAACCTTGCTGCCGCATTCACTGCAAAATTTTGCACCGGCTTGCAGTTCTGCCCCGCAACTGGAGCATTTGAGCAAGGACACCGAGGCCCCGCAATTGCTGCAAAATTTCCCCTGTGCTACCGGCTTGCCGCACTCCGGACATACAATCTGCTGGCTGGATATATCACCTTTATAAACCGAAGTAGCAGCAGCCTTCTCCCGGACCTCTTCCACCAGCCTCTCGGAACGGGCCTTGGCTACCACTGTGTTGGTCCGCGGGGCGCATTCCACACAAAGGCCTTCATCGTCGTTGAAGTCTGCATCACAAACCCATCGCTGGCAGCCGTGGCAGCGGTGAAAATGCCCTTTGGCTTCATTCATGGCCTCTGCAAAGGCGGCTTCGTGCTCCTTGCGCCAGGCGGGCGACATGCCTTCAAACTTCTGCCCCAGTATATCGCCTCCCCGGTCCAAACCGTAGGCCAGCTCGTGTAAACCGACCATTCTGGCTCCGGTAGACAATCCCTCGGTCAGGTTTTTTAGGAAACCGCTTTTGCGATAGGATTTAGCTTCAATAAATCGAGTCTTATAACCGTCTCCGCAGATATCACAATAAAAGGTAAACTCGAAACCGGCTTCAGAGCTGTTATCTGCATAATTTCTGGTAAAAGAGTGCATTGCCATGTGAATTCTCCTCTCTATTTAAAAGGTTTTCCACATTTGATGCATTTGCGATCTGCAGGCATGATCTGCAGTACGCCACATCTCTTTTGTGGACAGGTGACCAGTAGCTCAGCGTTGCAATGCCCGCAAAATTTAGCCACCCGGGTGGTCTGACCACAGCTGGGGCATGGGGTGAAAAGCTGCATACCGCAACTGGAACATACCTTCCAGCGCCCTTCAATAGGGTTGCGGCATTTGGGGCACCTCATGTGAAAAGGATCCGCTGAGCCGCACAGTGGGCAGAGGTTGGAATCCCCGGGTATAAGCTGGCTGCAATACATGCAGTGTTTTTTATATGTAGCCATAAAATCTCCTATAAAATATGTACCTGAGCAGTACAAGGTTAGTTAAAATTATAAAATAATTATAGGCTGAATATTGGGCTTAAACAATAATTAACATTGTTGGCATTCAGGCAACCCGGGCTGTTTATGGGCATGGCCAGGGATTCGACATATAAATCTATTACGATCTTTAATATGAAAAATCTTTTGTGGGTATAGCAAAGGATTCTGCCTTATTGCCCAATTCCCTTACGGCAGCGTATTCTTAATTAGTGTGCCGCAAGAATAAAAATCTGCTTGCGTAATTTACTTAGAATAACGATAACAATACTAACACTGGCGTGGCATCATACTTGATGTTAACCCCTGACCGGGTGGATGTGATTGAAAAATGAAATGCCCGGTAGGGGGGAGTTTGTGATAACTCCCAAATTCAATATCTTGAGGTGAATTTTGAGGCATTTGGGATAAAGGCATGATTGACCATGTCGGCCTCAATCGCCAGAAAATGCATCAGCAGGCAATTAACCAAACAATAAAGATGGAAAGGTAGTTGTGAATGACAAAGAGAACTTTCAGGGCGATTTTGCTACTGCTGGGGGTTGCTGCAATAATATGCGGGACATGCCTGACCGGCTTCGTGCTAGGCCATGGGCTGTGTATGGCGGCTGAGCATTCCGGCATATATCTTATGCAGAAAATCAATGAATATGAAAACAGGTTTGTCAATCTGGTGGATGGATACGGGATTGCCATACCCAAGCAAATGGAAGTGGTGGTTTGTTATCCGGGTATCAGTACCATCCTGGAAGACCAGCACAGGAGGGTTGAGATATACAAGGAAAGCACCGCTAATGGGGTTTCCAAAGAGACTTACATAAACTATTCCAATCGTTTCTTAAACAACCGCACCGACCATCTGCAGGTGCGTTCAGAGAAGTTGGTTTTAAACGGTACGGTAATTAATGTTGTTCAATGGTCGCGCGAAAAACTGGCCCGAATAGAAAATGACAGGAATTATTACACCTGTGTGGATATACTCACCAGTGATGCAGTATATACCTTTTTCTTTAAGTCCGATAGGCCGCTGGAGGAATGTGGGGGATACCAGGATATTATCAAAGGTTTCTATACATTTGCACCCACCCAACATGCCGGCGCAATTCAATTCAAACAGGTTACTCCGCGCAAGTGGAATCAAGAAACCAGTGCATTTTTCCATAAGTATTTCTCAGCTGACAGTCCTTTGCACTGGGGCATCTTTGAGCCTGCAGCACCGTTCGACATGCACCCCTTGCAGAACCTGGAAAAGAGGCTGGATTACGAATTTCCCTTTATAGTAATGTACTGCCATGTAAGCGATCAGTTTGATCCAAAGGGATTGGAACAGGCTTTGCGCAATGCCTATCTTAACGGAAAAACCGTGGAACTGACGTTGCAGACCCACGCAACAGACAGCAGTAATATGGTCTATAGAATATTAAAGGGGGAATATGACGATTATTTGCAGGCCTATGCCAGAGTTGTGGCTGATTTCGGCCATCCCGTATTATTCAGGCCTTTCAATGAGATGAATGGTGATTGGTGCTCTTACTCGGCCTATCATACCTCGCGGGACACTGATATATTCAAGGCATTATACCGATACATACACGGGATTTTTGCCGAAGCCGGGGCTGAAAACGTAATCTGGGTCTGGAACCCCAATGAGCGCTCTTTCCCTGATTTCAAGTGGAACCATGAAATCATGTACTATCCCGGGGACAAATATGTTGATGTGGTGGGTTTGACGGGCTATAATACGGGGACTTATTATCAAGGCGAAACCTGGCGCAGCTTCCAGGAGATCTATGCTCCCTTGTATCAAAAAGCGACCGGGCTGTATGAAAAACCGCTGATGATAACTGAGTTCGCTTGCAGCAGAATAGGCGGGGACAAGGAGCAATGGGTACAGGATATGTTTGATGCCATCGCCGATTTTCCTGCCATTAAAGTAGCCATATGGTGGGATGGTTGTGATTGGGATACACAAGGCAACATTGCCCGGCCTTATTTCATTGATGACAGCAATGCATTGGTGTCAATATTCAGGCAAAACCTCCAGCAATACAAACACTGACAGACGGATTGTTGACATTGCCCTGGAGTGTGGGTTTCCCGATGCCAAATACCTGGTCAAACATTTTAAGAACAATTTCGGGTATACTCCATCAAGATTCAGGAAAATGTACCGCACAGATGACAAAACCCTGGCTTCTCAGGTGAAATATCGCGATTATCCGCTTTCGCACACAATTAAGCAGAGCGGAATCCTGGACATCAGAGGAATGTCCCCTGAGTCCGAAAGTCGGAACACATCTTCGGACGTACAGGGGGCTTTGAGAGCTGTGGCGAAGTTTTTCCTTATTAATTCCTGCCTGATTATTTACCTGTTGTAGATGCGATACAATAACACCGCTGCTTCGGCCCGGGTGGTATTACCCCGGGGATTGATTTTGCCATCGTAGCCCGTTATCAGGCCTTCTTTCACCATTGCGGCTGCGCTGTTAATGGCATACGGAGCAATCTGGTCTTTGTCGACAAAGGTGTCCAAGTCTGTAGCCGCACCTGCCTGGTTTAGCTTATTTGACAGTCTCAATGCTTTTTCAGTTAATACCATCATATCCTGCCTGGTTATACTCAGGCTCACACCAAATTTGTTGTTTCCGATACCGCTGGTGATGCCTAGCTGTTTGGCAATGCCGATTTCCTTATAGTAATAAGCATCACTGCTTACATCATCGAAGTTTCCGTCAACCGCAGCGTCAATACCCAGGGTTCTGATCAGGAAGTACAGAAAGTCAGCCCTGGTAATACTTTCATGGGGGGAGTATTCATTTTCCGCTGTTCCTCTCAGTATGCCTTTGGATGCCAGTACCTCGATGGGCTTCTTGGCCCATTCCACGCCGCCCAGGTCGTAAAAAACCTTCTGCACATGAACTACGGCGTAATAGCTGAAATGGGTAGTGGAAAAGGTCACCAGACCCGTTTGGGGGTCGTAACGCCCGCTGGGCACTGCTATCACGTTGCCCGCACCATCGATGTACCATACCGTGATATGTTCCGGGTCGGCTAATTCTTCAGCCGTCGGCAGGTAGGGCAAGGTTACCGTTACAGGTGCGCCGGCATTGCTCCAGGGCCTCTGTTGGCCATTGATTTGCATACTCAGCTGAATGACGGGGCGGTCTCCAATTTGTGCCCGAACCGCCTCCCCCAGCTTGCTTTTGTCCCCAACCGCGATGGTCAGTGATATGCTTTGCGCATCGGCCGCATCCGCCGTAGTGAGCATGTTGCCCGGGAGCGTCACCGATGCTATCCCGGTATTTATTGCAACCGCTTTAGAGTTGTCTGCTGAAGATAAGAAGCTTGTCGGCAGTGTAACTTCATAAGCCTTTGCTCCATTTACGGCCGGGATATTAAGTGTTACCGTTTTAATTCTCCGGGCATTTGCTGTTGAACCCTCGAACGCCTTGGTTAACGAGGCTGTGTCCACTTTGACTGCAGCGCTTTTGGTGCTGTTATCCAAGCGCAGGGTAAGGCGTTCAGCAATTTTTCCGGTAGAATCCAGCAGTTGTACCTCCGCATCCGGTTTGTTGCCAGAGCGGCTTCCACCGCCACTGCCGCTGCCGCCGGAGGAGCCTGTGCGCACTGTGACAGCAGGGCCGTCAGACCAGTTATCATCTACATCCCCGGCCTGTATCTGGAAGGTGTAGGTGGTGGAGGGGGATAGTCCGGTCACTTTGTAGCTGTACACTGTTGCCGGGACAGTCTTAATTAGCAGGCTATCCTGGAATATCCGGTAATTTGTTACCCCCTGGTCATCTGCTGCTGCTGTCCAGGTTAAGGTGGTACTTGTCTTGGTTGTGTTTTTGGCGGTTAAGGTGCTGCCAGCTGGCCAGGTAGGCGGTTCTGGGGCGGCTGCTACGATAACCTTGACCGAGGCAGTCAGGCTGCTTGGATTCACAATTCCCGGGGGCAAGGTCAATATTCCGGTGAATGTGTAAGTCCCGGCTGTGGTACTGTCATAGACAGGGTTGCCATCATCCCAGGTCACATCCAGAGTAGCGCTGCTGCTGTCACTAAGAGTTACGCTTACTGTGGCCGGCAGTTCCACTTCATCCAGGGCAGTACCGTAAGCCACGTTTATATCCGCAATGGCGGAAACACTTGTTACGGTTAAAGGCGGTGGTGATACGATAACCTTGACCGAGGCAGTCAGGTTGGTTGGATTCACAATTCCCGGGGGCAAGGCCAATGTTCCGGTGAATGTGTAAGTCCCGGCTGTGGTGCTGTCATAGACGGGAGTGCCATCGTCCCAGATTACGTCCAGATAGGTGCTGTCGCCGTCACTAAGATTTACCCCTACTTTGGTCGGCAGCCCCACATCAACCAGGGCAGTGCCATTGGCCACGGTTATATCTTCGTTATGGTAAACATCAGATATAGACCGGATGACCGGATCCACAACCATGTAGGTTCGGAAAGCGAAGTCTTCAACAAAATATATATCCCGAACCCACATACCCTTAGAATCGTCGAATCCAAAACATATGCCCCCAGAGTAATTCTCAGATTGAGTGCCACACCATAAGATTTCACTGGAATGGGATGGGTCAGTCATTACGATAGCGTACTTGGTTCCACTTTCCAGCCGGGGTGATGAAGAAAACCAGAAATCCACCCAGGTCCCCGATAAAGATGGGGGAATATCGACCGTGCTAGTTGCCAGGACGGTCCCGTTCGGTAGTTCCGAACCATCCACATATTGGGTCTCTATTGTCGCGGGCAAAGCAGTGGAATCTAAATTTTGCATATAGACGGACACATGGTCGAATTGTCCCGGGGTTACTGCGGTAAATATCTGGGCTAACTTGCTAATATAATTATCCAAATAAACAACTGTACCGACCTCATTCAATTCCTGGGACTGATCCAGTACTGTTTCCGTTGCGCAAGTCGTCACGGTAAACACTAAACTCAGTAGTAATGCCAATGTGAGCAATACGCTCAATTTTTTAAACTCCGGTAAATGCATGATGGCTCCTCCCCTTGTGAGTTAACAGGACAGCAAAACATCTTACCGCACCTATTACATGGCGCGATACCCTAAAACGTAAACATAAAAATCGTCTTTTCCAGCCAGCCGCTGCCGGACGCCGGACTGCCGGCGTCCACATCACGGCCCGATTATTATCGCCTCCCGATTCCCACTACTTGAACATCAGTTTCCTAACCGATTGGTGCAGGATAAGGGACCTTTCTATTGCAATTTACTGTGCTTTTATTTCTCGTACGTTCTGCTAAAGGTGGAAATCTTATCTCTCGATAATACTGATAATCTCATCAATAGTTATCTGGCAAAGGTTGTTCCATACCAGTGTGTTTTCATTCTCTAACCTGACCACAAGAAATGTTTCTATATCAGCCAGTTTGCGAAAACGGATGGTATTCAGTCTGGGACGCATATCGTAGATAATACGGTGGTTGTTACTGAGTTCTATGGTAATGGTATGGTCGTTGTGGGGAACAACCTTTATTATTCTTGCCATGACGATCCTCTTCTGAAATATTTTAAGGAATAATTAAGCATGCTTTAATAAAAGACTAACAATAACCTTAAAACTCATTAACTATACATTCGTATATAAATCCTGCAGGATCAAGTCCAATATTTTGTGTAAATTCCTCTGGTCATGGCAGTGACTCTTTGAGCTAG
>LFRM01210735.1_pt1 | contig 35263 bp, 28 predicted proteins | sample 618341 | NCBI WGS metagenome assembly LFRM01 (sample SAMN03654438, study PRJNA283298) | anaerobic digester metagenome | isolation source: pool of bioreactors CSTR01a, CSTR02a, and CSTR03a thermophilic anaerobic... | place: Denmark: Kgs. Lyngby | collected 2014-05-21 | reverse complement strand
GCTCAATAATATAAGAGTACACAAACACAAAAGCCATTGAATGTCATCTATACACTCAATGGCTTAAACTATTGATATTACTAAGGCCTATTGCTTTTCAAGCTTAACCACAACTTCAACGTGGTTAGTCTGAGGAAACATATCCACTGGTTGAATTTCTTTTACCTTATATCCATTTTTAACTAAATATCTTAAGTCTCTTTCTTGTGTAATAGGGTTACAGGATACATAAACTACTTTCTCTGGCGATAGTTTTACTAGTGAAGATAAGAATTTTTCATCGCTTCCTGATCTTGGTGGATCCATTATTACTAGGTCTATCTTTTTATTTTCATTTGCTGTCTTTACCATAAAGTCTCCAGCATCTTCATTATGAAAATAAGCATTTTTTATGTTATTATTTCTAGCATTTTTAATTGCATCTTTTACAGCATCATTATTTAATTCTACTCCTATTACATTTTTAACTTTATGACTAAGGATAAGTCCTATGGTTCCAATTCCACAGTATGCATCTATAACAGTTTCATCACCTTTTAATCCTGCCATTTCAATGGCTTTGTTATACAATACTTCTGTTTGTATTGGATTGACTTGGTAAAAGGATTTGGCTGATATTTGAAATCTTACTCCACATAGTACATCTTCTATATATCCTCTCCCATATAATGTAACTTCCTCATTTCCTAATATTATAGAAGTTTTTCGATTATTAACATTTAATATTATTGTAGATATTTCTGGGTGTATTTTTCTTAGAGCTTTAATATAATTATTTTTACCTGGAAAAACTTTTGTAGATGTTACTAATACTACCATAATCTGTTTTGTTGCAAACCCTTTTTTTATTAATACATGCCTTAGAAATCCTTGTCCTGTATCTTCATCAAAGGGTTTCATTTTAAAAGACCTCATTAATCCCTTTATTGACTGTATTATTTCATCTGCTTTACTATCTTGAATAATACATTTTTCAATATTAATAACATCATGGGTGTTTTCTTTATAAAATCCAGATATTACTTGTCTACTTTTGGTTAAAGCAAAAGTAGAATGAATTTTATTTCTGTAAAAATATGGATCCTTCATAGTTAATATTTCATTCACTTTCCCATAAGGATTCATTAATTGTTCTATCTGTGATTGTTTGAATTTATCTTGAGCCTGATTTGTCATATGTTGAAGTTGGCAGCCTCCACACTTTCCATAGTATTCACAAGGAGCTTTTACTCTTTCCTTAGATTGATTAGCTATTTGAACTAATTTAAGTGATTTGTTGTTTCTATTTTCTATTTCCTCTATAATAGCTAGTTCATTTTCTAATAGATAGGGTATGTATTCTAGCCTTCCATTTATTTCTACGATACCCTTTCCTTCTTCATTTAGCCCTATACATTTTAATTTAAATCTTTCTTTTTTCATTTAATCTTCCTTTATACTTTCAAAATAATCCAATAATTCAGATTTTTGAACTCTATTTACTCCACTATGTTCTATATCTGGAAGTTCATTTATATCTTCACCATATTCTCTTTTGACTATTTCTAAAACTCTAGATCTGCAAAATTCTCCTTGACACCAGCCCATAGTGGCTCTAGTTCTTCTCTTTACTGCATCTATTGTTTTAAGTTTTATCCCCCTATGAAGCGCATCTACAATTTCCCTTTCTGTAACTTGCTCACAACGACATACTATCCTACCTTCAGCACCTAAAGGCAATTCTATTTTATCTTTTACTTGAATAAATGGTTTTAATGGTTTCTTAGTTATTATAGGTTTTCTTAATGGATTAAAATCGGGATTATTTTCTAAATTTAGTCCAGCTTGTTTTAAAATATCCCGAACCATTTCAGCAATTGCAGGTGAAGCTGTAAGTCCTGGAGATTGTATACCAGCTACATTTATAAATCCCTTCACTTTAGTTTCTTCTATTATAAAGTCATCTGTGGAGCTTTTAGATCTTATACCAGTAAAGCTTCTAATAAATTGTTTGGGATTTATATCACTATATATAGATTTAGCACTATTATATATATGGGAAATTCTTTCTAAATGAGTAGATGTATCTTCTCTAGTACTTTCTTGATTTGAATCTGGACCTATTAAAAGATTTCCGTAATAAGTAGAAGTTATTAAAACTCCTTTTCCATTTTTTTGGGGAAGTTGAAATATAACTGAATTTATATCTTCTCCTGTACCTCTAGTAAAAAGTAGATATTCCCCACTTCTAGGTAAAATTTCAAAATTGTTTACACCTACCATTTGAGATATTTTATCAGAATATACCCCAGCAGCATTTACTATGTAATTGGAATAAAATTCACCTTTATCTGTGGCTATTCTAAAGTTAGATTCTATTTTCTCAATAGAAATGACTTCATTTTCTAATTTTAATTCTACTCCATTTTCTATAGCATTTTCAGCCATTGCTATTGCCATCTCATATGGAGAACAAACTCCAGCACCTTTGCAATACAGTGCCCATTTTAAATCTTTACTTAATTTAGGCTCCATTTCTCTTATTTCTTCTGAGTCTACAATACTTAAATCTTCTAATCCATTTTTTATACCATTTTTTAGTAAGTGTTCTAAGGGTTCTTTATCATCTTCTTTTGACACTACTAATGAACCAGATTCTTTAAATCCAAAATTTAATTCTTCATTTAATTTTTCAAATTGTATCCTACCCTTATAGCATAATCTTCCTTTTAATAGTGAATGATCCTCAGCATAACCTCCATGAACTATAGCACTATTTGCTTTAGTTGTTCCCATAGATATATCTGCTTCTTTTTCTAGAATTAATACCCTTGTATTATATTTAGATAATTCCCGTGCTATGCTAGTACCTATAATTCCTGCACCTATTATAATTACATCATAAACATTGTTTAGCTCCATATTACTCTTCCCCTTTTGTCTTGGATATTTATTAAGTAATGGAGATAGTTGAACTATCTCCATTGCTTTTATTTGTTTGTTTTTAAAAATCCATCCAAAGCTTCAACAGATTCCTTAGTAGTAGCCCAAGATGTTACAAACCGTACTGCAGAATTTTCTTCATCCATTTTTTCTTGAAACTCATATACAAATTGTTCTTCCATTTTTTTTAATAATGCATTTGGGAATATAGGAAATACTTGATTAGTATATGGTTTGGCATAAAATTTATATCCATTTTCTAAAATGATTTCCGCTAATCTTTCTGCCATTACATTTGCATGTTTTGCAAGTTGAAAGAACAGGTCATCTTGAAATAGTGCTTCGAATTGCATGCCAACAACAAATCCTTTGGCCATCATTGCTCCCCTTTGTTTTATTAGAAAACGAAAATCCTCTTTTAATTCTTCCCTAAGAATAATTAATGCTTCTCCAAGCATTGCTCCATTTTTTGTTCCACCAATATAAAATACATCTACTAAATTTGCTATGTCTTTTATATCTAAATCATTGGTTTTACAAGTTAATGCAGATCCAATTCTTGCCCCATCTAGGAATAATAATAGGTTGTTATCTTTACAAGTTTTACTTATAGCAGTTAATTCTGTCTTAGTATATATAGTTCCAAGTTCTGTTGAGTTTGATATATACACCATTTTTGGTTGAACCATATGTTCATCATTGTGGAAATTCATAACATTTATTATATCTTCTGAGTTTAACTTTCCTTCTCTATTAGGAACAGTGACAACTTTGTGACCGGTAGCTTCAATAGCACCTGTTTCATGAAGAACTATATGTCCTGTATCCACTGATATTACTGCTTGATGTGGACGTAAAAATGAAGATATAGCTATTAAATTTGTCTGTGTGCCCATAGGTATAAAGTGTATATCCGCTTTATCTTTTTTGATTAATTTTTTAATTAATTCTTTTGCCCTATGACTGTGAACATCTTCACCATAACCAACATTTGCCTCTAAATTATATTTGCTTAATAATTCTAAAATTCTAGGATGTGCTACTTCGCTATAATCATTTCTAAAAGAATACATAAAAAACCCTCCCATAAATAGTATATTATATATATAATACACTATTTATGGGAGGGAAGTAAATCAATTAATCAAATCTATTTGTTTTTCAAAACTGCTTGAGCTGCTGCAAGTTTTGCAATTGGAACTCTATAAGGTGAACATGATACGTAATCAAGACCAATTTCATAACAGAATTCTACTGAATTTGGTTCTCCGCCATGCTCTCCACACAAGCCTAAATGAATTTCTGGTCTAGTTTTTTTTCCAAGTTCTATGGCAATTTTCATTAATTTGCCAACACCGTCTCTGTCTAGAACTTCAAAAGGACTATCTTTGAAAATTCCTTTGTTTTCATAATCACTTAAGAATTTTCCTGCATCATCTCGTGAAAATCCGTATGTCATTTGTGAAAGGTCATTTGTACCAAAACTGAAAAACTCTGCTTCTTCAGCAATTTCATCTGCTGTAATTGCTGCTCTTGGGACTTCAAGCATTGTTCCTATTATAAACTTTACTGTGTTCTCTCTTTCTTCAAAAACCATTTCAATTTCTTCTAGAATCTGATATTTCACATATTTTAATTCTTCCAAATGTCCTACTAAAGGTATCATTATTTCTGGGCATATACCTTCATAGCCTTTTTCCTTAATATCTATAGCTGCTTCTATAATAGCCCTTGTTTGCATTCTATATATTTCAGGAAATGTAACCGCTAATCTACATCCTCTATGGCCTAACATAGGATTAAATTCTGATAATTCCTCAATTCTATCTTTTAATTCACCAACACTAATATGCATAGATTTTGTTAATTCCAGTATATCTTCTTCTTTGTTGGGCAAAAATTCGTGTAATGGTGGATCTAATAGTCTAATAGTAACAGGTCTTTCTCCCATAACTTCAAATATTTCATAAAAATCTTTTCTTTGCACTGGTAACAATTCATCTAGTGCCGCTTTTCTATCTTCTATATTATTAGAAAGAATCATTTTTCTCATTGGGAAAATTCTACTTTCTTCAAAAAACATATGCTCTGTTCTACAAAGCCCTATTCCTTCAGCTCCAAATTCTAATGCTTGTGCAGCATCTATTGGTGAGTCTGCATTGGTTCGAACTCCCATAGTTCTTATTTCATCTGCCCAGCTCATGAATTCATCAAATTTTCCACCAAGGCTTGGTCTTACTTTATTAATTTCTCCTAAATATACAGTGCCAGTACTACCATCTAAAGAAATATAATCTCCTTCTGTTAACGTTAAATTGTTAACTCTAACAGTTTTACTAGCTTCACTTACTCTAATATCACTACAGCCAGCTATACAACATTTACCCATCCCTCTTGCTACAACCGCTGCATGAGAAGTCATTCCACCTCTAGATGTAAGTATTCCCTCTGCACTGATCATTCCTGCTATATCTTCAGGAGAGGTTTCTTGTCTAACTAATATACTTTTTTCTCCTCTAACTTTTGCTGCTACCACATCTATAGCATTAAAATATATTTTCCCAGAAGCTGCTCCAGGAGATGCTGCAAGTCCTACCGCTAAAACTTCTGCATCCTTAAGAGCTTTTTCATCAAAGTTTGGATGAAGCAATTGATTTATTTGATTTGGTTCTACTCTCATTATAGCTTCTTCTTTGGTTATGATGCCATCATTAACCAAATCTACAGCTATATTTATAGCAGCCTGAGCAGTTCTTTTTCCATTTCTAGTTTGTAACATATATAATTTTCCATTTTCAATAGTAAACTCTATATCTTGTATATCTTTATAACTTTTTTCAAGTATATGGGTAATTTTCACGAATTCCTCATATACTTCTGGCATAATTTCTTTTAATTCGGAAATTTCATTAGGTGTTCTAATTCCTGCTACAACATCTTCCCCTTGTGCATTTATTAAATACTCCCCGAATAATTTATTTTCACCAGTGGCTGGATTTCTAGTAAAGGCAACTCCAGTACCTGATGTATCTCCCATATTTCCAAATACCATAGATTGAATGTTTACAGCAGTTCCTAATGAGTCTGGTATATTATTCAGCTTTCTATAAATTATAGCTCGTGGATTATTCCATGATTGAAACACAGCTTTTATTGCAAGTTCTAATTGTTTTATAGGTTTTTGAGGAAATTCTTCTTTTAGCTCTTCTTTATATACAGCTTTATATTTTTTTACTAATGTTTTTAAATCTTCTGCATCCAATTCAGTATCTAAATTTACACCTTTTTCCTCTTTCATAGATTCTAATATGGAATCAAATCTTACTTTAGGTATTTCCATAGCAACATCAGCAAACATTTGAATAAATCTTCTGTAGCTATCATAGGCAAATCTTTCATTACCAGTTGATTTTGCTAATCCCTTTACTGAAATATCATTTAATCCTAAATTAAGTATTGTATCCATCATTCCAGGCATAGATATAACTGAACCTGATCTAACTGATACTAAAAGGGGATTGTCTTCATCTGAAAAACTTTTTTCTATTTTTTCTTCCAAATCACTTAAGTGCTTGTACATTTCTTCTAATAATCCATCCCAAAGAATCTTTCCCTCATCATAAAACCTAGAACAAGCAGCAGTTGTAATTGTAAATCCTTGTGGAACTGGTAATCCCATATTAGTCATTTCTGAAAGATTTGCTCCTTTACCACCTAGTAACTCTTTCATGTCTCTACTACCTTCTTCAAAGCTATAAATATATTTATTGTCCATAAAATCTCCTCCTTATAAGTGTTCTATCTATCTAAAATTAACCCACTCTTTTTAAGTAATGATAATACTATCCCTGAAGTTTCTTCAATAGCTTTATTAGCAACATTTATAACAGGACAACCAATTCTTTTCATAACTTTTTCTGAATACTCTAGTTCATCTAATATCCTCCCTAAACTAGCATAGTTTGAACCACTTGGTAGTCCTAAATGTTTTAATCTTTCTTCTCTAATTTCATTTAATATTTCTGGACTATTGGTTAATCCGATAATTCTAGTAGAAGGTATTTCAAATAATTCTTTTGGTGGCTCAGATTCCATAACAAGAGGTACATTTGCTACTTTTATATTCATATTAGCTAAATACATAGATAAAGGAGTCTTTGAAGTCCTAGATATTCCTACTAATACCAAATCTGCTTTTGCTAATCCTCTAGGATCTTTTCCATCATCATATTTTACAGCAAATTCAATAGCAGCTACTCTGTTAAAATAAGCCTCATCTAGCTTCCTTATTGCACCTGGTTCATATGATGGTTCTACACCTAGCATATGATTAAGTCCATTTAAAATTGGGCTCATAATATCTATAGCTAGTATTTTTTTATGCCTAGCATAATTGTTTGTATACTGTATTAATATTTTATCAACTAATGTATATACAATAACTGGTCTCTCAACTAAAGATACCTCATTTAATATTTCTTTTAATTTATCAAGATCATTGATGTAAGGATATCTTTTAATTTGATAGCGTTGATTTTTAAACTGAGAGATACCAGCTTTAGCAACTATAGCACCTGTTTCTCCTAATGAGTCTGATATTATAAAAACTTTTAAATCTTCCACCGCATTCCCTCCAATATATATAGTATAACACTATTTCTTATATGGTATGACAGATGTATTTATAAGTCAATATACTTGCTTGAAAAAACAAAATTTATTTATATCTATACTCTAAACTATATTCTTAGGCAAAGAAATGATAATAGAAATTAATGTTTTTTAGTTTAGTATTATGTTAGAATTATATTAAATAACAATAAGGAGCAATTACATGAAAATAAATAAAATAGATTTACAAATGGAACCTAAAATTTATAAGACTAAAGATAGAAATGTAAAAGGAAATATTTTTTACTTTCATGGTGGGGGATTGATATTTGGTTCAAAACATGATTTGCCAAAGTATCATATTGAAACTATTACAGGAGCTGGGTATAATATCTTTGCTTTTAATTATCTCTTAGCTCCAGAATCTGAGTTTACTACAATATTCGATCAAGTTTTAAATAGTATCAATCTTTATTCAACTGATTTAGATACCCCTTATTTCCTTTGGGGAAGATCTGCCGGTGCTTATCTTTGTTTATTGGCAATTTCTAAAGGATTAAATTTAAAACCTAGTGGAATTATATCCTACTATGGATATGGATTTCTTAAAGATAAGTGGTATAATACTCCAAGCAAATATTATTTAAAATATCCAATAATCAATTTTAAAGATGTGGAAAATTTAATAGAAGATTATCCTTTAGTGCAGTCTCCAGTGAATCCTCGATTCTTGCTGTATTTATATAGTAGGCAAACTGGAAAATGGTTAGAATTCTTAACCAATAAATGTGAAGTAGATTTTATAGATGAATATAGCCTAAGAAAGGTGGATTTTAATAACTTTCCACCTGTCTATTTAGCTCATAACACAAATGATAATGATGTGCCTTATGAAGAAAGCATAGAATTAAAAAATAGAATAAAGAATAGTGAACTATTTTCATGCACAACTGTTGACCATGATTTTGATAGAAATATCAATGATACTAATACAAGGAAATTAATACAAAATACTATAGCTTTTATGGATAAATGTCTATTGTGAAATTTGATTTTTTAACCTTATTTCAATACTATTAATCCGTCTTTTTTTAGTTTCTACAACAGTAAACTCAGCCCCCATATGGTTCACTGAGGCTTCTTCTCCATCTTGTGGTATATATCCTAAAAGATGTATTACAAGTCCGCCTACAGTATCGTAGAACTCTGAGTCCTCATCTAACTTTAGGTTGGCTACGCTATTTAGTTCTTTTATAGATAGGGACCCTTTTACTACAAAATAATTTTCATCTTTCTTTACTATGTCTGGAATATCTAAATCATATTCATCGTATATATCTCCCATTATTTCCTCTATTAAATCTTCCATAGTTACTATTCCTGAAAATCCACCATACTCATCTATTAGTATAGCTAAATGATTTTTGTTGCTTTGTAGGTCTAAAAATAAATCATTTATGTTTTTACGTTCTGGTATAAAATATGCCGGCCTTAATATATCTCTAACTTTAATATTTTCAAAGCCTACTTTATAAGCTTCCAATGTAAAATCTTTTAAGTATAATATTCCAATTATATTATCTATATACTTTTCAAAAACAGGTATTCTAGAATGTTTAAGTTCAAGTATAGTTTGTATATAATTATCTAAACTTTCATCAACATTTATCATAAATACTTCTGTTCTTGCAGTCATTATCTCCTCTGCAACTTTATTATCAAATGCTATTACGCTATCTAACATTTCTCTTTCTACAGGATTAATAAATCCTTGTTCATGCCCAACTTCCACCAGAGATTTTATTTCCTCTAAGGTTATTTTTTCTTCTACTCCTTCCCCCTTAATTCCCAATATCTTTAATACAAAATTAGTAGATATTGAAAGAAAAGCAACAAAAGGCTTCATTAATTTAGAAAACAAATTTATAGGTCCTATAGCAAACATAGCAAACTTTTCAGAATGTTGCAAAGCAATCCTCTTTGGAACCAGTTCTCCAAATACTAATATTATATAGGAGAGAATTAATGTAACTCCTATAAATGCTATATTTTTCCCGAATGGGATACCTAGATTAGATAACACTCGACCTAAGTCATCTGATATTCCTATAGCTGCAGATGCAGATGAGAAAAATCCAGCAAAAGTGATACCTACTTGTATTGTAGATAAAAATTTTGAAGGTTCGTTAAGTACTTTTAGTAATGTATTCGCCTTTTTATGGCCTTCTTTTCCCATTTTTCTAATTTTTTTCTTATCCACAGATATAATTGCCATTTCTGCACCAGCAAAAAAAGCATTAATCATAGTAAGAAAAGCTATTAATATTAATTGGCCTATAAAAGAGTTATTGGAACCAATACTCATTTTTTACCACCTGCCCTTATAAATAATTATATTACTAATATACCCAACTACAAAACTTTCAACAAAATAGGATTTCAATGACAATTGATTATATAATATGGTATCATAATAATTGTTAAACATTTTAATTTATTCTGATAATTTTAGGAGGTCATATTTTGTATAGTGAATATTTTGATATAGCCCATAGAAATTTAAGAGATACAATAAAGCACAGAATTCTGAATATAGATGGTGGAAAAATATTGGAAACTAAAGATTTTTTATTGTTTACAATAGGAGTTCCATCAAATGATAGTCATTTAAATGGATGCTTGTCTTTTAATGATGAGGCCTATGATATTACCTTTATAGAAGCTATGAGGTTTTTCAAAGACTTAGGCTTTGGTTTTTCATTTTGGATAAGAGAAGGTATGGATAATAAACTGGAAAACCTTTCAAAAGAAAAAGATTATGAACCAAAGAGAAATGCAGGCTCCTCTGTAATGGTAACAAAAGCCAGAATAGAAGATGCCTCTTTACCTCCAGGCAATGAGCTTAAAGAAGTAAAAAGTTTAGATTACCAACAGGATTTAAAAAATGTTATAAAGGAAGCATTTGAAAAGGATGACAAAATAGTTGATTTAATGTTTTCATCAAAAGAAAATCTTTTTTCAGAAAAAGTGAAGTCATTTTTAGTATTTAATGATCATGGAAAAGCTGTAGCTGCAGCTCTTACATCTATTACTCAGGATTCAGCTGGTATATATTATGTAGGAACTTTAAAAGAAGAAAGATCTAAGGGACTGGGGAAGGCCATAACAAAAGCTTCTACAAATATTGGTTTTGATCAGGGGAAAAACATAGTAATACTTCAAGCATCACCACTTGGAGAATATGTATATGAAAAACTCCTTTATGAAAAAGTAGGAGTATATATGTCCTATAGAGCAGAAATTACTTAAAACAAAAAAATAAAAGTTTTTTAAAAAGTAAAAGTTCTCTGAGAATATTCTTAGAGAACTTTTTTAATCTAAAATTTATTTTAATTATTTTTTTAATATATCTACATTATCTTGCTTTTATAGTTTAGATATCGTAGAAAGAACTTCTTTAAAATCAGGGATTTCTGATATTTCGTAAACCTTTACCCACTGTACTTTGCCTTCTTCGTCTATTAATATATTTGCTCTTTTAGAAGCATTTATTTCATCATAAAATATACCAAAAGACTTTGCTACTTCTCCCAAAGGATTATAGTCTGATAGCATTTTTAATTTTGCTATATTAATTACTTTTGCCCAAGCTGACTTAGAGTGTTCTTGGTCTACATTAATTCCCAATGGTACAATATTTTTATCTATGAAACTATCATAGTTGAGCTCTAAGGCTCTCATATGGTCTAGTCAACCTGCAGTCCATGCCAATGGATGAAAAGATAATAAGACCCTTTTCCCTTTAAAATCCTTTAGACTTACTTCTTCACCATTTTGATCTTTTAAAGTAAAGTCTTTAGCTTTTTCTCCTTTTTTAATTAAATCGTTCATTTTATATCTCCTCCTATGGATTACATACCCTAGTAAACTATAATTAATCTAGTTAATTTGAGGAAAAAATTTCGGAAAGGGTATTCAAACTGTACATTTTCTACCTTTATTCCCTTACAAGTAGTGTCACACTTTCAATATGAGCAGTATGAGGAAACATATCCACTGGTTGTACTTCTTTTACCTTATATCCATTTTCAACTAATATTTTTAAGTCTCTAGCTAAAGTAGTTGGATTACATGATACATATACTATTCTTTCTGGCTTAATGCTGATTATTGCATCCAATACTCTTTTATCACAGCCCTTACGCGGGGGATCAACTATTACTTTATTAGTTTCTACACCTCTAGTAATTAAATAAGGTAATGTCTCTTCTGCCTTTCCAGTTATAAATTCTATATTATTAATTTTATTTAGTCTAGCATTTGTTCTAGCATCTTTTATAGATTCTTCAGCTATTTCTACACCATAAACTCTTTTTACATGATTTGCAATATAAATAGAAATAGATCCGATGCCGCAATATAAATCTAATACTATATCTTCTTTATCTACATCTAAATATTCTTTAGTCTTATCATATAGGACAAGTGCCTGATCTCTATTGGTTTGAAAAAATGAATTTGGAGATATACTAAATTTGTAATCTCCAATATAATCAATTATTTTATCCTTACCAAAAATCTTTTTATATCTTTTACCATAAGTGCCTCCATACTCCATCTTGTTTACATTATGATAAAGACTTATAACTTGCTTTAGATTATCAGAAAATAAACTGACTAATTCTAGTTGGTTAGGAAGTTCATTGCTTCTAGTTACTAATATGACCATAGCCTCATTATCTTTATTAATTCGGATACCTATATGCTTTAAAATACCAGTTTTAGTTTTTTTATTATAAGGAGGGATACTATATTCTTTTATCCATTGTCTAATTAATTTTATTATTTCATTTCCTATTTCTGGATGTAATATACTTTCTTCCATATCTACTATATCATTACTATTAATTTCATAGAACCCAATTACAGTTTCTCCATCTCTTATACCTATAGGTACTTGAGTGTGATTTCTATACCTAAATGGATTAGACATGCCTATAATATCATGTACTTTTACCCCTGTTAATCCACCTATTTTTTCTAAATCTGTTTTTACTTTATTTGTTTTCCATTTTAATTGTTCCATATAATCATAATCTATAAATGGTATTCCACCTTTAGATTCGGTTATTTCAAAATCTAGTTTTATTCTATCCTTTGATGGTTCTATAATATTCATAACTTTGCCAGTACAATAACTCTTTTTAACCTCTTTAATCTCTACTTGAACCTGGTCTCCAACTAAGCCCCCTGATGCAAAAATTGCAATATTATCTACTCTTAAAATACCACTACCTTCATGAGTAAAATCAATTATTTGTCCTTCAACTATATCTCCTATTTTAAATTCCATATGCTACCTCCACTATTACTTATTTAACACATTTACAATCACATAATCTTTAACTTTATATTTTTTTACTTTGCTTATAATTTAGTTATGTTAAATCTTTAATCCATTTTTTAGATAAAACTCTTGGCAAAGCGAAAGCCGCTTTCACAATTTCTTCTGAAGAAATTAATAACATTACTAAGTATACAGGCCATTTAAGTACTAATGCACCAATAAATGCTAAAGGTACTCCTATTAACCAAACAGCGCCCATTTCTAAATACATAGAATAAGATGTATCTCCTCCACCTCTAAGTACACCTACAATAACCGTGGCATTAAAGGTACGAATGGCAAATATAAGACCCATTATCACCAACATTTTACTGGCTGCTTCATAAACTTCTGGATCTAAGTCTCTAAATAAGCTTAGAGTTAACCCTGGAGTTAAAGCCATGATCAATCCTAAAAACAAGCCTGCAAATGTGGCCATGCTTAAAAACATAATAGCATAATTATAAGCTTCTTCCTTTTCGCCTGCACCTATTTTACTTCCTATCATTACGGTACTAGAATTAGCAAGCCCTCTAACTATTACAAAGAAAATATTTTGTATTGTTGTTACAATTTGCACTGCAGCTGTTGCTTCTACCCCAATTCTAGCATAAGCTATGGCATACATTATTTGTCCTAGGGACCAAAATCCTTCATTTATTATTACAGGGTAAGTAGTTTTTAAATATCTTTTTACAAAAACCCTATCCCAGTCTAATAATTCTTTTAATGTTGCAGATAATGGACCTGGAGTTCTATATACAGTATAAAGTATAAATATAATTTCAACAATTCTAGCAATTAGTGTACCTATTGCAGCACCTTTTACTCCCATAGGTGAAAATCCTAGTTTACCAAATATTAAAACATAATTAAAGAAAGTATTTGTTAAAAATGATATTATAGATACTTGAAGAGGTACTGCAGGTCTGCCAGTGCTTCTAAGTGCAACATTATATGCAAAACTTATGGCTGTTATTAGATAGGACAATGAAACTATTCTTAAATAATCAGTTCCTAGTTTAATTACTTCTGCATCTTTAATAAATATTCCCATAATAAACTCAGGAAAGAAAAATCCAGCTATGGTAAATATAATGCCCGTGAATGCGCTGATAGATAGGGCTAGCCCTAAGACCTTCCTAATACTTTTTATATCTTCCCTACCCCAAAATTGGGAAATAAATATAGAAGAACCACTATTAATACCAAATGAAATAAGTATATAAAAAAAGAATACCTGATTTGCTAGCCCTACAGCAGAAATACTTGCTTTTCCAAGACTACTAATCATTAAGGTATCCACCATATTCAGTGAAGATGATACTAAGTTTTGTAATGCAATAGGTACTGCTATTGCCATCATTGATTTTAAAAATACTTTATCTTTCCAAAATTTCATATGTAACCTCCTGCAAAAAATGTAAAACGTTCTATATGTAGCTATATAATAATAGCATATAAGAACGTTTTTGTATACATTGATAAATACTTGACGCAATTTTTTAATACACTAGTTAAAACCTTAATTCTCTTATTTTAAACTTATCCCATCTTTTTTTATATCAATTATTTTTTCTTTATAAAGTTTTCCTATTGCTCTTTTAAAACCAGCCTTACTCATTTTTAATTCTTTATTAATTTCATCTGGTGAGCTTTTGTCGTGCAAGTTTAAACTGCCACCTTTTTCTTTTAATTTTGCTACTATTAGTTTTGAATCTGAATCCATTTGAATATAGTCTCTATCCCTTAAACTTAAATCTAGTTTACCATCTTCTAATACTTTGTTAATTCTTACCTCAACAACTTCTCCTACTTCATATACACCTAATATTTCTTTTTTTGGTATTAATCCTTCATACTTATCATCAACTGCAACAAATGCACCAATATCTCTATTTAAACTATATATTGTTCCTGTTGTTATATTGTTTTCTTTATATGGTGAATCTGTTCTTAGCAAGTTTCTAACCTTCATGGTAGCACAAAGTCTATCTGATTTATCCAAATAAACTCCAACTAAATATTGCTTGCCTTTTTCTACAGATCCTACAGTTTCGGCAAAGGGTAAAAATAGGTCTTTTTCCAATCCCCAATCTAAGAAAGCTCCTACTTTAGTAGTATCTGCTACAGATAAGTGACCCATCTGTCCTACAGTAAGTCTTGGTCTTCTAGTAGTAGATATAATTCTATCTTTAGAATCTCTATATACAAATACCTCTACTATATCTCCAATACTGGCATCATTTGGTACTTGTGACTTTGGCAACAATACATCATCACCATCTGAATCATCTACATTCAGATAGGCTCCAACTGCTGCAAATCTTTTTATTTCTAATTCTTGTATTTCTCCAAGTTTTATCATAATACACCTTCTTTATATTATTATATTCTCGGAACGGTGAGGGCACCGTTCCCTACAAAACAATCCTTTTGTCACATATTACAGTCAAAAGAGGAGATCCTTCAATTGTAATGTTTATATTGTCCGTTTCAGGATGACAAAATCAAATAAATATTAAAATTTTAATTTTGATAGTGCATCTGCTAAGTCTGTGTTCAATGGTTCATTTTTACTCTTTTTTTGATCTTTCAGGAATCTAGAAACCTCTGCTTTATTCACACCGGATTTTTGCTTGCTTCTTCTTTCGTTCCAAGTGCTTAATTTTTCCCTGAATCCACAAGAGCATGCAAACATTTGTCCGTCTCCTTGGCCTCTTAACTCTAATTTCTTTTTACAATTAGGGCATCTGGCATTTGTAGTTTTAGAAATTGAAACTCTATGTCCACACTCTCTATCTTGACAAACATACATTTTGCCTCTTTTACTATTGACTTCTAACATAAACTTTCCACAATCAGGGCATTTAGTTCTAGTAATATTTTCATGTCTAAATGTTTGTGAACTAGATTTTATTTCTTTAACTATTTTTTTGGAATAATCTTTCATTTCATTTACAAATGCTAGTCTAGTCAATTTACCTTGCTCGATTAATCCTAATTTCTTTTCCCACTGAGCTGTTAAAGCTGGTGATTTTAAATCTTCTGGTACTAATTCTAATAATTGTTTTCCCTTACCTGTAACAAGAATATCTTTGCCTCTATTTTCTATTAAAAAAGATTTAAAAAGTTTTTCGATAATATCTGCACGAGTGGCTACAGTTCCTATTCCACCAGTGTCTCCCAATATTCTTGCTAATTCTTTGTTTTGTTCTTCCATATATTTAGCAGGATTCTCCATGGCACCTAACAAAGTTCCTTCATTTATATAAGCAGGTGGCTTGGTTTTGCCTGTAGTTTGATTGAGAGATATTACTTTTATGGTATCTCCTTTTTTTATTAAAGGTAATAATTGATCTCTTAAATCATCTTCACCATCTTCATCCTCTTGGATATTTAAATATACTTCTTTCCATCCATCTTTGAGTATTCTTTTACCCTTAGCTGTAAAATTTTCTTCTCCAATTTTTGCATTAATAGTAGTTTGCTCAAATTCAAATGGTGGATACAGTACTGCTAGAAACCTTTTAACTACTAAATCATAGACTTTTCTTTCATTATTATTTAATTCAGACAGTCTAACTCTTTCTTCTGTAGGTATAATAGCATGATGATCTGTTATTTTTTTATTATCAACAAAGCTCTTATTTGTTAATATGGGTCTGCTTAATACTTTTTGTGCAAATTTAGAATAAGGTGATATATTAATAGCTTTTACCCTATCTTCCAATGTATTTATCATATCTGTGGATATAAATTTGGAATCTGTTCTTGGATATGTTAATATTTTATGTCTTTCATAAAGACTTTGCATGCAAGATAAAGTTTCTTTTGCTGAAAAATTGAAAATCCTATTAGCATCTCTTTGCAGTTCTGTTAAATCATATAAGCCTGGTGCAGTATTTCTCTTAAGAGATTTATTAACCTCTACTACTTTTATATCTTTGCCTTTTAATGATGCTAATATTTTATCCGTATTAGCTTTATCAAAGTTTCTAGTATTATTATTTTTATCTTTCCATAAAAGTTTTAATTCTTTTGTATTAGCTTCAATTCCATAGTAATCCTTTGGTTTAAAGTTTTTTATTTCTTCTTCTCTTTTAGCAATAATTGTAAGAGTAGGTGTTTGAACTCTACCACAAGATAGTTGGGAATTATATTTCACTGTTAGAGCTCTAGTTGCATTTAAACCTACTAGCCAGTCTGCTTCTGCCCTACCTTGGGCTGACTCATAAAGATTTTCATATGCTCTTCCATCCTTTAGGTTATTAAATCCATCTTTTATTGCCTTATCCGTTACTGAGGATATCCATAGTCTTTGAATTGGTTTTTTTATTTTAGCCATTTCAATTATCCATCTTGCCACTAGTTCACCTTCACGACCCGCATCTGTAGCTATAATTATTTTATTAACATCTTTTCTTTGCATTTGAGCTCTTACTGCATAATATTGTTTTGAAGTTTGTTTTATCACTACTAACTTTGTTTCATTAGGTAGCATGGGTAGATCTTCTAAATTCCATGTTTTATATTTCTTATTATATTCCTCAGGATCTGCAAGTGTAACTAAATGACCTAGGGCCCAAGTTACAATATATTTGTCCCCTTCTATAAATCCGTTTCCTTTTTTATGGCAGTTTAAAACCCGAGCAATATCTCTTGCAACAGAGGGTTTTTCTGCTAATACTAACATTTTACTCATAAAAACATCCTTTCTATATGACAACGAACAACTAACAGCTAACAGTGAACAGTTAAAAGACAAAGTCAAAAGAGTCGATCCTTCGAATGCAAGGTTTATACTGTCCGTTTCAGGATGACAATTTGAAATTTAATATTTTCTGTTGTTCACTGTTCATTGTTCACTGTTCACTGATTCTCTATTTCTTCTTCCAATTCAGTCAAGTATATCCATCGTTCCATTTTGTCCTCTAATTGCTTTCCTATCTTTTCTTTTTCTTCTAACAATTGTTCTAATTTAGTGTAGTCCGTTGCTGATTTATCTATTTCAATGTGGATTTCTTCTATTTTGCTTTCTAATTCCATTATATCATGGTCTATTGAGTCCCATTCTCTTTGTTCATTAAAGGTAAATTTCAAAGCTCTTGTTGAGATTCTCTTTTTTTCTTTTTTTACAGTTTCTTCTTCTATTTCTTGTTCTTCTTCTTGTTTCTGAGATTTGAAATATTGGTAGTTTCCTGTATATTGTCGAATTTTGCCCTGACCTTCAAATACAAATACTTTTTCTACTATTTTATCTAATAAGTATCTATCATGAGATATTATGATTACTGCACCTTCAAATTCTTCAATATAATCTTCTAATATAGCTAAAGTTTGAATATCTAGATCATTAGTAGGTTCATCTAACAACAAAACATTTGGAGATTCCATTAAGACTCTAAGTAAATGTAGTCTTCTTTTTTCTCCACCAGAAAGCTTTCCTATGGGGTTCCATTGCAAGTCTTTTGGAAACATAAATCGTTCCATCATTTGCCCTGCAGTAATTTTAGAACCATCTGAAGTTGTTACAAACTCTCCACCTTCTTTTATATAATCTATCCCTCTTTGCTTATCATCTAAATGGGCTGTTTCTTGGGAAAAAACTCCTAGTTTAACTGTTTCACCAATGTCAACATTGCCAGTATCAGGATCTAATTGCCCTGAAATAATGTTCAACAAGGTTGATTTACCCAGTCCATTAGCTCCTAATATACCTACTCTATCATCCCTTAAAATAGTGTAAGAAAAGTTATCGATTAGTTTTATCCCATCAAAGGATTTGGATATATTATTTATTTCTATTATCTTTCTACCTAGTCTGGATGTCCCAACTGAAATATCTATTTTGTCACTTGATAAATCTAAAGCGCTATCTTCTAACTTATGAAATCTATCAATTCGTGCCTTTTGCTTAGTAGATCTTGCTTTTGCTCCTTGTTTCATCCAAGCTAATTCCTTTTTATAAAGGGCCTTTCTCTTGTTTTCTTCACCCATTAAAATATCTTCTCTTTCCATTTTCCTTTCAAGAAAGTAGCTATAGTTTCCTTCGTAGGTATGAAGACTTCCCTTGTCTAGTTCTATTATTTTGTTTACAATTCGGTCTAAGAAATATCTATCATGAGTTATCATTAGTAGAGCTCCTTTTCTATTTAAAAGATAGTCCTCTAACCAATCTATAGTTTCATTATCCAAATGGTTTGTAGGTTCATCAAGGATTAGTAAGTCTGAGGGATTAATAAGAGCCGAAGCCAACATTACTTTTTTCTTTTGGCCTCCTGATAAATTATCCATTACTTCATTAAAATTATGAATTCCTAATTGGGTAAGAACGGATTTTGCTTCACTTTCTAATTCCCAGCCATTTATGGAATCCATTTCCACAGATAAATGGATTATCTCATCTTTTGAAGTCTTAGGATTATTTATAGCTTCCTCGTATTTTCTAATTACCTTCATATTTTCTGAAGTACCTTTAAAGACTTGTTCTATAACCTTTGATGTTGGATCAACATTTATGTTTTGTGCTAAATATTCAATATTAATATTATTAGCCATAATAATTCTACCAAAATCTGGTTCTTCAATATTAGTTAATAATTTTAATAAGGTAGTTTTGCCTGTCCCATTTATCCCTATTAATCCAATCTTATCACCTTGATTAATCCCAAAACTAATATTATCTAAAAGTAATCTTTCTGTATATTGTTTTGAGATATTTTCTATATTAAGTAAAATCAACTTATGCACCTTCTTTTCTAGTTCTCTTTTTATTATAACATAAAAACAGCCTATTATTAGGCCGTCTTAATATTTTAACTGTTGTTCACTGTTAGTTGTTCCCTGTTCACTATGTTTTCATCTCTATCCTTCCACTTACCTCGTCTATATACCCAGAATCCATATATACATACAATTAAATTGCTAAAACTCATAGAGAACCATATTCCTGATGATCCCATATTGGTATAGTTTTTAAATATTAATATCATAGGAATTCTTACAAACCATAGTCTACCGATTTCCATAATCATAGAATATTTGGTTTTCCCTGATCCTTGGAAAACTCCCTGAAACACACTAAACAAGCCCATTAAGGGTTGAGAAAAGGAAATATACCTTAAGTATGCTATTCCTTCAGTTATTACCAGAGGGTCATCTTTAGATTGAATAAAAAAATCAATGATCTGTTGATCAAATAACAACAAAAATCCACAACCTATTAACCCTGCAGTAGTAGTTATTTTTACAGCCTTATGAAATGATGCTACTACTCTGTCCATTTGTCCAGCACCAATGTTTTGTCCTATTATTGCAGTAAGAGCAGTACCTATTCCCATTGCAGGTTGCATGATTAATGAAGTTACCCTATTTACCATACCAAATGCTGCAACTGTAGCTGTACCATATGAAACTACAAAACCGTTTAACACTATGAATCCAATAGCTGCTCCTGCTTGACCTATTGAGGCTGGAAACCCAACTTTAAAAACTCTTTTTAATATATCTTTATTAAATTTAAAGCCTCTAAAATTTGGCTTTAGTTTATTATCAGTATTATATATCATATAAATTCCCACGATTGCAAGTAATGCTCTAGATAATAATGTAGCCCAAGCTGCTCCTGCTATACCCATTTTAAATGTGAAAATAAATATAGGATCCAATATAATATTTAATATTGCGGCTCCACCACTTAATATAGTTGGTGTCACTGTATTTCCTTGGGAATTCATAATTGAATTAATATTAAAGAATAAAAATAAAAAAGGCATATCAAGAAATGTTATCCTAAGATATATATTACCTAAACTTGCTAAATCTCCTGTTGCACCCATAGCCTTAATTAATAAGGGGCTTACCATTACTCCTATTACAGTGAAGAAGACTGACATTATCATAGATATAGCCATTATTTGATTTGTATATTCTTTGGCCTCTTTAATTTTACCCCCACCTACAAGTTGAGATAATAGGGAAGTTCCAGCTATTGATACACCAATTCCTAAAGATATAAACAAAAAGTTAATAGGCCAAACAAAAGCTGTAGCTGCGAAGTGAACTGATGACAATTTACTTACCCATATACCATCAACTAAGTTAAATAGAGTCTGAATCAGACTATTTATCATTATAGGAATTGAGAGTGTAACCAATGCCTTTGTTATATTTCCATTTAAAATCAATTCTGTTTTATCATGTCTTCCCATCTTATCACCTTTTTTTAGATATTTCGAGTCACTAAAGGTATTATACTATTATTTTTATATATTTACAATAAGAATTTTTTCAAAAGAAAGCCCAAGATTCTTCCAAATTCAGAATCTTGGGCTTAAAGATTCGGGCGACCAAAGGTCAATGNNGACCAAAGGTCAACCCCAACTTATATTGTTCACTGTTCACTGTTCGTTGTTCACTGTTTTTATAGTACTCTAGCTTCACCATTATAAACCTGGCCTGTAGCACTATCTACCGTAACTATGTCTCCATCTTTTAGTATCTCAGTTGCATTTGCTGCACCTACTATAGTTGGTATATTAAAGTTTAAACCAACTATTGCTCCGTGGGAAGTTAATCCACCTTCAACCGTTACTATAGCTGAGCTTCTTTCAATAAATCTTATCATATCTTTGTCTGTACTATTACAAACAATAATATCTCCTTCTTGGAACTTTCTTAATAATTCTTCTTCTGTATTCCCTACACAAACTCTTCCTGAAATTGAAGCATTTCCAATACCTGTACCATTTAAAAGTATCTTACCTATAGTATGAACTTTTATTAAGTTTGTAGTACCTGATAATCCTGCTGGAATTCCTGCTGTAATCACTACTAAGTCACCCTCTTTTACATATTCACAATTCATAGCTGCACTTATAGAGTTATCTATTACATCATCAGTAGAGAAGCTTTCTGGTGCTATAACAGGGTATACTCCCCATTCTAGAGATAATCTTCTCATAACTTCTTGAGTAGTAGTAACTGCTATAATAGGCGCTTTAGGTCTAAATTTACTAACTGCACTGGCAGTATGTCCTGAAGATGTAGCTGTTATTATTGCTGCAGCCCCTAAATCTTGCGCTGTATAGCAAGTAGCTTTGCTAATTGCATTTGTTGTTGTGATTTCTGATCTATTTGATTTCAATTTTAATAGTTCTGGATAATTTAAAGATTCTTCCGTTCTAATTGCAATATTATACATAGTTTTAACTGCTTCAACAGGATACTTACCTGCTGCCGTCTCTCCACTTAACATAATAGAGCTACTTCCATCTAAGATAGCATTTGCAACGTCTGTTACCTCAGCTCTTGTTGGTCTAGGATTTCGCATCATAGAATCCAGCATTTGGGTTGCAGTAATTACTGGTTTACCTGCTATGTTAGCCTTGGATATTAATTGTTTTTGTACTAATGGCATAACTTCAGTTTCTATCTCTACGCCTAAATCTCCACGTGCAACCATTATACCGTCAGAAGCAGCAATTATTTCATCTATATTGTCCACGCCTTCTTGGTTTTCAATTTTAGAAATAATATCTATATCTTGACCATTATTATCTTCTAATATTCTTCGTATATCAATAACATCTTGGGCTTTTCTAATAAAAGATGGGGCAATAAAATCTACTCCATTTTCAATGCCAAATATTATGTCTTTAACATCTTTTTCAGTAATAGCAGGAAGATTAATTTTTACACCAGGTACATTTACACCTTTATGGTTACTAAGGGTTCCCCTATTTATTACTTCACATTTAATATCTGTTCCATCTATTATTTCTAGTACTTTTAATTCTACTAGTCCATCATCTATTAATATTCTATCACCAGGAACTACATCCTTTGGTAAATCTTCATAGCTTTGATTTACAATGTTGTTATCTCCAAGTATGTCTCTAGTTGTAACTGTAAAAAATTGCCCTTGCTCTACTTCTACTGACTTGTTTACAAAATCACCTAATCGGATTTCAGGGCCCTTAGTATCTAGCATAATACCTATAGGTAAATTCACTTCTTCTCTAACTTTTTTTATGGTTTCTATTCTTGCTTTATGCTCTTCATGATTACCATGTGAAAAGTTTAATCTACATACATTTAAACCAGTTAAAAATAATTCTTTTAAAATTTCTTCTGTTTCTGAAGCTGGTCCAATGGTGCAAACTATTTTTGTTTTTTTCATCATATACTATTCCTCCTAAATTGATAATATCTTTGCATTATTATACATTTCCATATCGAACACTTTTTCTGCTTTTAAAGCTTCAGTTATATCTAAATCTAATACTTTATTACATTTAATCCCAATGGCTCTACCAGATTTATTATCTAATAAGAGTTCTATAGCTTTTCTGCCCATTTCGCTAGCTAGTATTCTGTCAAATGAAGTAGGTGTTCCACCTCTTTGAATATGCCCCAAAATTGTTACTTTTGTTTCTGTATCCGTAGTTTCAATAATACTATTAGCTATTTCATAAGCATCTCCAACACCTTCAGCCAATACTATAATATGGTGTAATTTTCCTCTATTTCTTCCTTGCATGACTTTTCTACATACTTCATCTATATTAAATTCTACCTCAGGCACAATTATACTTTCTGCTCCACCTGCCAAACCAGCATAAAGAGCTATATCTCCACAATTCCTCCCCATAACTTCAACTACATTTGCTCGACCATGTGAACTAGAAGTATCTCTTAGTTTTCCTATTGCTTCTACTACTGTTTCAACAGCAGTAAAAAAACCTATACTATAATCAGTATAGTTTAAATCATTGTCAATGGTGCAAGGTATCCCTATAGTTGGAATTCCTGCATCTGATAGAGCCTTGGCGCCTTTAAAAGTACCATCTCCACCTAATACTACAAGTCCATCTATACCAAATACTCCTAATACATTCAATGCTTTTTTAAAACCTTCTTTAGTCATGAATTCTTCAGACCTAGCTGTTTTTAATATTGTTCCACCTCTATGAATTATATCTGCAACTGAAGAAACATCCATATCATCTATATCTCCAGTAATTAAACCATTAAATCCTTGTCTAATACCCATAATTCTCAAATCATTATATATTCCCGTACGAACTACTGCTCTTATTGCAGCATTCATTCCGGGAGCATCTCCTCCACTAGTGAGGATCCCGATTGTTTTCATAATTACCTCCCATATGTGTTTATAATATACCTAGTTCCATCATAGCCATTTGAACATCTTGGGATTCAAAACTAGGTGCTAATATTTCATAAAGTTCATCTTCTCCATCTTGACCAAACAATCTATGTTTAACTAAAAATCCTTCTTTTGCAAGTTTATCTACTATTTCTTTGGAATGTTCATATCCTGTAGCAACATAAATTGTGGTCCACATGCTAATTCCTCCTTACACAATATTAATATTATACCACATCATAGAAACATTTACATATTTCTAACTTAATTTTACAGAATCTTGACCTAATAAGTCTTGTAATTCACTTACTAATTCATTGTTTTCTTCACATATCCATAAGGATCTATCAGCTACTATCATTTTATTTTGCTTTTCTAAATATACATAAACCGGTATATCTCCTGTGTATCTTTTTAAAATAGGTTTAATTTTTTCAAATATCTCTTCATTTTTATCTTTTGCGATTTTTAGATAAATTTTTTCCATTTTATATTGTTTTAGCTCTCTGATTTTTTCGCAAATAATCTTTGGTTCTTCAACCTCAGACATACTAAGTCTTCCATCTATTACAACTAATCCATCTTCAATTAAATATGGATTAAATTTATCATAGGTCTGAGGAAATACTATGCATTCAATAGACCCATATAAATCTTCTATTGTAATAAATGCCATCATATTATTATTTTTTGTAATCATATTTTTCTTTTCTACTATTATACCACCTATAGTTACTCGATCTCCATCTTTAGGTCCTTTAACCACTACAGTTGATTCATTTAAATCTTCTATTAGTTCCACAGTGGTAATATTAGAAATCCTCTTTAATTCTCTAGCATATGGCTCTAAGGGATGTCCTGAAATATATATACCCAACATTTCTTTTTCCATAGATAATAAAGTTTTTTGAGGAAATTCTTTTAAATCTGGTAAATTATCACTTTTAATACTATTGTCTCCAGTGTCAAATAATGAAAATTGTCCCTCCAAATTTCGTTTCCTATCAGCATGTATACCATCAATGGTTTTTTCAAATACAGCCAAGTATTGGGTCCTATTATTTCCCAGGCTATCTAAAGCGCCACATTTTATAAGACTTTCTACAGCTCTTTTGTTCATAGCCGTGGAGTCTATCTTTTCAATTCTTTCAATAAAGTCCGTAAATCCAATAAAATGACCATCTTCTCTAGCTTTTACAACAGCCTTTATGAAATTTTCCCCTACGTTCTTTACAGCTGTAAGACCAAACCTTATTTCATTTCCTGAAGCCGTAAATTTGCTAAAGGAGGTATTTATATCTGGTGGCAACATTTCTATACCTAGTCTTTTACATTCTTGGATATATAATGAAACTGAGGCTGTACTACCCATCTGAGAAGATATTTGTGCTGCCATAAATTCTACTGGATAGTAATGTTTTAACCAACCTGTTCTATAGGCCACTACAGCATATGCTGCTGAGTGAGATTTATTAAATGCATAATTTGCAAAATCTATCATAAGGTCATAAATCTTCGAAGCAGATTTTTCATCTACTCCATTTCTAATGGCTCCTGGAACTACTATGTTATTATTTTCATCTACTTGACCATAGATAAAATTCTTCCGCTCTTTTTCCATTACATCCATTTTTTTCTTTCCCATAGCCCTACGGACTAAATCCGCTTGTCCTAGGGAATATCCTCCAATATCTCGAACTATTTGCATTACTTGTTCCTGATATACAATACAACCATAGGTAACGTCTAGGATATGTTCTAATTTAGGATGTATATATTCTATAAGGCTATTATCATGTTTGCAGGCTACAAATGTAGGAATCTGATTCATTGGACCAGGTCTATATAAAGAGTTTGCTGCTATTAAGTTTTCAAAAACATTTGGTTTAAGTTCTTTTAAGAATGCTCTCATTCCAGGGCTTTCAAATTGAAATATACCTAAGGTTTCTGCTCTTGCAAACATTTCTAATACATCCCTATCCTCATAAGAGATTTTTTTAAAGTCTACTATAATTCCATGATTATCTTCTATTAGTTTTACCGCATCTCTAATAACAGTTAAGGTTCTTAAGCCTAAGAAGTCCATCTTTAATAATCCTAATTCTTCTAGTTCGTTCATATTATACTGAGTTGTTATGGAATCTCCATTTCTTAGTAATGGAACATATTTTGTAATTGGCTCTTTAGATATTACAACTCCAGCAGCATGAGTAGATGTATGTCTTGATAGTCCTTCTACAGCTATTGCCATGTCTATTAGGTTTCTTACTTCATCATTATTATCATACTCTTCTTTTAATGTTTTATTAACCTCTAAAGCTTTTTCTATAGTCATACCTAAATCACTAGGTATTAATTTTGCAATATAGTCAACCTGCCCATAACCCATATTTATAGCTCTGCCTACATCTCGTATAGCCCCTTTTGCTGCCATTGTTCCAAAGGTAGCAATTTGTGCTACCTTGTCAGCACCATACTTTTCTATTACATATTGGATTACTTCTTCTCGTCTTTCATAACAAAAGTCTATATCTATATCAGGCATTGTAATTCTTTCAGGGTTTAAAAATCTTTCAAATAACAAACCATATTCTAATGGATCAATATCTATAATGTCTAAACCATAAGATATTATAGACCCTGCTGCTGAACCTCTTCCAGGTCCCACCATTATATTATTGTCTTTTGCATATTTAATAAAATCCCAAACAATTAAAAAGTAATCTATAAATCCCATATGGACGATGGTCTTAAATTCATAGTCAAACCTATCTTGGATTTCTTCAGTTATAACCTTGTATTTTTCTTGTACACCTTCAATTGCTAGCTTATATAGGTATTCACTATTTGTATAACCTTCTGGAAGTTTGAATTCTGGCAAATGAAGATTACCAAATTCTAACTCCACATTGCATCTTTCACCAATAAGAACTGTATTTTTTAAAGCATCAGTATAATCTCCAAAAATATAGCCCATTTCAGCCGGTGATTTTAAATAAAATTCTTCTGTAGGAAACCTCATTCTATTTTTTTCATCTACTGTTTTCCCTGTCTGAATGCATAATAGTACGTCATGGACCAGGGCATCTTCTTTTCTTAAATAATGTACATCATTACTACATATTAAACCAATACCTAGTTCTTCACTAAGTTTCACTAAGCTTTTGTTTACTTCTATTTGTTCTTCTATACCATGGTTTTGTAATTCTAAAAAGAAGTTATCCTTACCAAAAATATCTAAATATTTTGCAGCAATTTCTTTAGCCTTATTATAGTTATTATCTAGTAAATATTGTTGAACTTCTCCACCAAGGCATGCAGATAAAGCTATAATACCATCACTATTTTCTCTTAATATATCATGGTCTATTCGAGGTTTATAATAAAACCCATTTACATATGCCTCTGACACTATTTTCATAAGATTCTCATAACCTTGGTTGTTTTCCGCTAATAGTACTAAGTGATAATTATTCTTATCTTTTGGTTCTTTTTCTGTATATTTATTCATTGCTACATAAACTTCTGAGCCTATTATAGGCTTGATTCCATGTTTCTTAGCTTCCTTATAAAATTGTATAACTCCAAACATAGATCCATGGTCAGTAATAGCCACGGCTTCCATTCCTAAATTTTTAGTTTGCTTTACCAAATCCTTAATTCTAATGGACCCATCTAACAAACTATATTCTGTATGAACATGTAAGTGAACAAATTTATCTTTATAAGTCATTTTATATTTCCTCTCTTGGATTAATATCTTTATTTTACCACATATTCTAAAAAGATTCTAAAAAAAAAGCTCCACTAAGTGGGGCTTTATTACATTTTATTTATAACATTTGAAATAAGGGAATAATCAATTACTCTAAAATCATCTAATATACGTTCTGTCCAGTTTGGTGTTTGCTTATCATTTAAAAATTTTTTAGCTGTTAATATACTTTCTTCAACAATCATTAAACCTCTAGTATCTAATTCACTTTTATTATCAGATAATAATATACTCTTATAAGGGGTTTCATTTGGTTTTACACTTCCGGATAAGGGATGAGTAAGTAGTCCATATCCTTCATGTATTTTATTTCTTACCATTTCTAATATACCTACATAATTAAATTCTTCATCATATATTACTTTCAGTTGGTCTTTATATTTTTCATATACTAATTTATTATTTGTTATTAACATAGTCATTATATTACCTTAAACTCATTTTGTACTAAATCATTTAAAGCTTCCAAGGCTTCCTTTGAGTCTATTCCTTTCGTTGAAATAATTATTTCTTCTCCATGAAATGCTCCTAGGGACATAATACCAATAATACTTTTACCATCAACTTTAGTTCCATGTGCTTCAAGCCAAATATCACTTGAGAATTTACTAGCTACTTGAACAAATATGGCTGCCGGTCTAGCATGCAAACCCTCTTCATTCATTAGCTTTATAGATATACTTTCCATTTATTTTACCCCTTTCAATTTATCTGCTAATTCTTCTATTTTTCTAAATCTATGATTTATTCCTGATTTACCAACAGGTGGATCTAACATCAATCCTATTTCTTTAAGGCTTGCATCAAAATTTTCCAATCTTAATTCTGCCACTTCCCTTAGATTGTTAGACAATTTATTAAGTCCCATATATTTATCAATGATTTCTATATTCTCTATTTGTTTTACAGAGGCATTAATAGTCTTACCTAAATTGGCAGTTTCACAATTAACCAACCTATTAATATTGTTTCTAATATCTTTTAGCACTCTAATATCCTCTAATTTTAATAGTGCTTGATGAGCACCTATAATATTTAAAACATCTACTATTTGTTCTCCTTCTTTAATATATACTACATAGTTTTCTTTTCTCTTCACTATTTTTGAATTAAGTCCAAAAGAGTTTATAATCTTAGATAAATCTTCTCCATGTTCTTCATAATTAGTTACAAATTCTAAATGATATGTTTTTTCAGGATTACTAATAGACCCTCCTCCTAAAAACGAACCTCTGATATAGGCTCTTTTACAACATCTATTCTTTATTATTGATGCAGGCATCTTATAATCTGGATGGAAAATATTGGAACCATTCACATTAATAAATCCTACATCTACTAATATCTGTTTAGAAGTTTCAATATCACTAATACCTACTAAATAATTATTATTCTTTTTAAGCTGTCTATTTCTCCTAACCATAACCTCAACATCTGTATCATAAAGTAATTTAATTATACTGAAAATCCTTCTCGCTATAGCTGCATTTTCTGTGTTGAATTTAAGATTAAATTTATTTTCACCTAGGATTTGAATTGTGCCACACATTCTAACCAATGCTGAGAGTTCAGCTAATGCACAATGTTCCTTAGCAATTGGGAGTCTAGACAGTTCATTCTTTGCTGTTGATGAAAATGACATAATACCCCCCCTTACTTAAAATATTTCTAAACCTTTTTGAATTATCTTTTTTTCATCCTCATATCTTACAATCTTTTCCGCTTTATCCCTATGAACATACATTGCATGTACAAAACCTTCTTTCTTCTGAGGAAAACAATCCATATTATGGCTTCGCATTAAAAACCAATGAACGGTCTTGGATACGATTTCATTTTCTTGCAAATTTTTATAATTATAATGTATTTCACCAATATAATCTAAAATTTCAGCTTTTACCCCAGATTCTTCTAGTACTTCTCTTAAAGCTGTTGCTTCAACTTTTTCATTTTTTTCTATTCTACCCTTTGGAAGAACCCAGTCACCATTATATTTTTTTAACAATAATATGGTGTTTCCAAAGACTACAACACCACCAGCACTTATTTCCACCATATCAATCAACTCCATATAATAAATAGCTTAATATTTATATTATACTATATTTTCTTACTATTATGTTAACAAAACAAGATCAATTTAAATATTGAGAAGTCTTCTCTACCAAAAATTTTTTAATTCATTTTTAATCTGCAGACTATTATCTACACTTATGTGGTGGTTCCATTCATTTGGGAACAAATTTTTGTATCTATAAGTATTGTACCTATCATCTATTATAAGTAATGCTCCTTTATCCTGCTCTGACCTTATAACTCTTCCTGCAGCTTGAAGGACTTTATTCATTCCTGGATATACATAAGCATAATCAAATCCCGCTATACCATTATGGTTAAAATAATCTTTTATGATATCTCTTTCAAAGCATATCATAGGCATTCCAACTCCAACTATAATAGCTCCTATAAGTTTTTCTCCAATAAGATCTATTCCTTCGGAAAATATACCTCCTAGAACAGCAAAAGCTATTAGGTCTTCTCCATCAAAATACTTTAAGAAGTCTTCTCTCTCCATTTCATTCATTTGATTGTTTTGTATTACTAAATTTAAATTAGGGTTTTTCTCTTTAAATATTTCATATACTTTATTCATATAAACATATGATGGAAAAAACACAAAATAGTTTCCTTTTTTTCCTAAAATAAAATTATAAATATAATTTACTATTTCTCTGTAAGTCTTATCTCTATCTTTATATTTAGTTGAAATTCTATTACCCACTAATAAGGACAGATTTTTACTGGAAAATGGTGAGCTTAGTTTTATATGGTAATCTTCTTTAGAAGCTCCAAGTAAATCCATAAAATAATCTAAGGGTGTTAAGGTAGCAGAGAATAATATACTGCATCTTGATCTTTTTAGGGATTCTTGTAATAAATATGATGAATCTACACAATAAAGTTTAAATATTATGTCACCATCTTTTACATGTATATACGTAACATAATGACTATCGTATAATTCAGATATTTTAATAAAAGAGATTAAATTAAAATATAGTTCTAATACCTTTTCATAGTCCTCATGATTTTTCTCCTGGATTAGCCAGGGTTCAATAAGGGTAAGTAAGTTTTTTATTGGAAAATAAAAATCACTTATTTCTTCTCTTTGGTAATACTCTTCATGAAGGTCTAAATCTTCTATTATCCTCTTAAATATATTTATACTCTTATTTAAACTTTTATATATTTTTGGATATGTACTTTTAAATGTAGCTTTTAAAGCTTTAAAACTATTTCTATTAATCTGATTAGAAAACATTTCCCGTGATCTATCTACTAAATTATGAGCTTCATCAATTAGAAATATATAATTACCTGCCGCCACATCAAAAAATCTTTTTAAATAAACTTGTGGATCAAATACATAATTATAATCACATATTATAACATCTGCCCAAAGACATATGTCCAGAGTATATTCAAAAGGGCATACATTATGCTTTTCTGAATACTGGATTATTATATCCCGAGTCATTAAGTTTTCATTTTTAAATATATCCATAATAGCCTGATTTACTCTATCAAAATGACCCTTTGCATAAGAACAATCTCTAGGGTTACATTTTACCTCAGAGTTTAAACATATCTTATCTTTCGCAGTTATTATTACTGTTTTAGCTTGCAATCCTTTATTGGTTAACAGCTCCATAGAATTAATAGGTACTTCTCTAGTAATAGTCTTAGCTGTTAAATAGAATATTTTAGAAGCATGATTTTCACCTATGGCTTTTAAGGCAGGAAACAATGTAGACATGGTCTTTCCAATTCCTGTAGGAGCTTGAATAAATAGATTTTTTCTTTCTGCGATAGTTTTATATGTAGCCACAGCTAATTCCCTCTGCCCTTTCCTATATTCATTAAAAGGAAATTCCATTTCTCTAAGGGAATCATCTCTAGTGTTGCCCCAATGAAAGGTAATACTAAACCATTGAATATATTTCTCTACAAGAAAATAAAGGAATTTTTCCAATTCCTCTAAATAATAGTTTCTCTTAAATATCTTTTTCTTTTCTGTTTCAATGTGAAAATAAGTAAGTTGAATACTTATATGGCTTAATTCATTTTGGATACTGTAAATATACCCATAGCACATAGCTTGTGCCCAATGAATTTCTCTATAATCCTCTTCTATAGAATCTAAGTCACGTACTGTGCTTTTAATCTCATCTATTATTATTTCCTCTGGTAATATAAATATGCCATCAGCCCGGCCTTCTAATATCAAAGTATAATCTTCATACTCTACATTATGCTTTAAAGTGTATTCAGCTTTGTATTCATCCCCATAGGATTTTTGAACTTTCTGATGAGCTTTTGTTCCTTCAAGAGCTGCAATGTTAGATCTAAAGCTATTGTCTATATCACCTGAACGCATTGCAAACTCGATTAAATTTCTTACAGATATTCTTATTTCTTTATTCATCTATACACTACCTTTTTCTTTTTGCAATATCAATTAAAACACGACTTAATTCTATATTATTATGTCTTATATAAGTTTTTCTAACATCAATTAAGTTTTCTGCTATTAATTTAATGTCCTTTGACAATAAAAATTTCTGATCCTCTTTTGATGCTAATATTGGAGATGATCCATCGCTTATATATTTATTTAACGTTTCCATAGGTAATTCTTCTATATTACCTATTACATAATCTAAAAAATCTTCTCTACTATGGTTTAAAATTGCTTTAACATGATCGGATAAAGTAAAATTAGTTGTTTCTCCTGGCTGGGTCATTACATTACATATATATACCTTGGTTGCAGCTGAATTGTAAATATCCTCAACTATATTATTTATTAAAAGGTTAGGTATTATAGATGTAAAAAGACTTCCAGGTCCTAAGACAATTAAATCTGCATCTCTAATAGCATCCACTGCTTCGCTTAATGGGTTGGATAATTTAGGTTCTATAAACATTCTTTTTATTTTTATCCCCGTTTCATTTACAACATCAGGAATTTTCGATTCACCTTCAACTATCATACCATCTTCTAATTCAGCAAAAAGTATTGCATTTTCTAATGTCATTGGGAATACTTCCCCAGTTACTGCTAATACATTACTGGTTTCCTTTACTGCCATTTCAAAGCTCCCATGTATTTCATTCATAGCTGCCAATAGTAAATTCCCAAAGTTTTGGCCTTTTAGTATACCATTTTCAAATCTATACCGTAACAATTTTTCCATTGCAGGTTCTGTATTTGCTAAAGCCAACAAACAAGCCCTAATATCCCCAGGTGGTAGCATACCTAAGTCTTCCCTAAGGATTCCAGAACCTCCACCATCATCTGAAACTGTAACAATAGCAGTAATATTATGGGTGAATTTTTTTAAACCTCGCAGGAGTATTGAAAGACCTGTCCCTCCACCTATAACTACTATTTTAGGTTCTAGTAGTAAATCTATTGAATTAGCTTCATTATATTTATCCATAATTATACCTCTTGAATATGCTTATTTATATCTCTATGGTTTATTATAGTTCTATGACCATTAGATATAAGTATTTCTGAAATTTTATTAGCTATTGCTACTGATCTGTGAAATCCTCCGGTACATCCTATTCCAATTACCAACTGGGTTTTACCTTCAGTAACATAAAAAGGTATAAGAAACTCTAACATATCAATGGTTTTTTCTATAAATGTGTGTGTTTGAGGCCATTTAAATACATAGTCCATAGTTTCATTATTCATTCCAGAAATATGTTTTAATTCTGGAATATAAAAAGGATTAGGTATAAACCTTACATCAAAGACTAAGTCTCCATCCAATAAAATTCCATTTTTAAAGCCAAAGGATGAAACAGAAATAGTTATATTTCTTTGTTCTCCACCCTCAAGAAATATACTAGACATTTCTTGTTTTAACATTCCCAAAGTAAGGCTGGATGTATCTAGTATATAATCTGATCTTTCCTTAACCTCTTTTAAAAATTCTCTTTCTTTATTAATCCCATCTATAATATTACCTTCTGGATTCAATGGATGTGGTCTTCTCAATTCTTTATATCTTTTTATTAGTACTCTATCTGAAGACTCTAAAAAAAGAATTTTATAATTTATTTTTTTTGACCTTAAATCATCTAAGGATTTAAATAAGTCATCAAAAAATAATCCACCTCTAATGTCTACTACTACAGCTATATTTTCAATAGGTTTTTTGGATTCTACACATAATTCAGCAAATTTTGTCAGCAAAGCTGGTGGTAGATTGTCCATACAAAAGTATCCCATATCTTCCATAACTTTCATTGCTTGTGATTTTCCTGCACCTGACATTCCTGTAATAACTAAAAATTCCATGACTACACCACCTATTCAACTATTATGTTCTTTATTCTACTGAACTGTAATCCTGCTGCTTTAGCTCTATCTAACGCAGTTGCTACCTCTCCTACATCATCAGAGCTATGGGCATCACTGTTCACTACAAAATCTACATCTTCCTCCATAGCAATCCTTATATTTTCAACGGATAATTGACTATGTTTGGAATTAATCTCTAATGCTGTACCAACTTTTCCTGCAGCTCTAGCCAGCTGTCTAATGTCTACCTTAGCTTTTGAGCCTGGATGAGTTATAAAGCTAATAGGATACTTGTTTATGGCCTTTATAAATGCATTAGTATTCAATTCTAAGGCTTTTTTTCTACCTACTGGTAAAAATTTAGTAATAGGATTCATTATATATAATCCTAGGGTTGCTTTAAAAGAGCTGGGTGTTACTCCATAATGATAGCCTAATAGCAATATGTCTGTAAGTTTTATTAAATCTTCATTCATATCAATATTTCCATCAAAGCCAGTTATATTTGCTTCTACTCCTAACAAAATTTTAATACCTTTGTCTTTATACTCTTCATTTAATTTATCTATTTCTTTTCTCATAATAGGAATATTGTGTCGCTTAACACCATATAAATAATGTCCAGGTCCGTGGTCACATATGGCTATTTCTTTTAATCCTTTTTTAATTGCTACTTCTACATTATCTCTTATGGTCCCAGTTCCGTGGCTATATACAGTGTGGGTGTGGTAATCACCATATAATTTCACTATAGATCCTCTCCAATTAGCTTTATCTCTGTTTCTAATTCAACATCGTAATTATCTCTAACAGTTTTTTGAACTATTTGTATTAATTCTAGCACATTTTTACAACTAGCATCTTCCACATTAACAACAAAGCCACAATGTTTTTCAGAAATCTGGGCTCCTCCATGACGAAGTCCCCTGAGACCAGAATCTTCTATTAATTTACCAGCAAAATATCCAACCGGTCTTTTAAAAGTACTTCCTCCGCTAGGTAATTCAAGAGGTTGCT
>LFRM01187279.1_pt1 | contig 35367 bp, 23 predicted proteins | sample 618341 | NCBI WGS metagenome assembly LFRM01 (sample SAMN03654438, study PRJNA283298) | anaerobic digester metagenome | isolation source: pool of bioreactors CSTR01a, CSTR02a, and CSTR03a thermophilic anaerobic... | place: Denmark: Kgs. Lyngby | collected 2014-05-21 | reverse complement strand
TTCAGAGTAACGGGGACGGGGAAGTTCAGACGTAACCACGCATTTACAAAGCATATTCTGACAAAGAAGGCGCCGAAACGTAAGCGCCAGCTACGTAAGTCAGTAGTAGTGTCGGATGCAGATCAAAAGCGTTTACGCAAATTGTTACCTTATAAATAAGTCGTTACGAGATTAAGGAGAATATTATGGCTAGAGTGAAAAGAGGGCCAACAACCCGTCGTCGTCATAAAAAAGTTGTTAAACAAGCTAAAGGCTATTTTGGCCGGAAGAGTAAATTATACAAAGTATCGAATCAGGCTGTCTTGAAGTCCGGACAGTACGCATACAATGACCGCAGGCGTAAAAAGCGCGATTTCCGCCGACTGTGGATAGCTCGCATTAACGCTGAAGCTCGTCAAAATGGCATGTCTTACAGCCGTTTCATGAATGGCCTGTCAATTGCAGGTGTCGGCCTCGACCGTAAGGTTTTGGCAGATCTGGCTGTTAATGACAAAGAGGCATTTGCCGGTCTGGTAGATGTAGCTCAGGAAGCTCTGAAGCAGTAAACAGCTAAAGATTTTGTTAGAGCGGGGAGTGCAGTCACTCCCCCTTTTTCATGTTCAGCTAGAAAAGATTATGCGTTCGATTGATTCTGATAAAAACGATCTCTATCGCAAATTTGTGATCCAGGGCAGTTCGCGTGGGTTTAAAAAGACCAACCGGATCATGATTGAAGGCCTGCGTCAGATTGAAGAAGGTCTGAAAGCCGGTGCTGGCTTAGAATATCTTGTCTTTTCGGATGACAAGAAAGGCGAGGCTATTTTGGCACATTTGCAACAGTCATTGCCGGAGCTGATTAATAGGCTTGAAGCTGACCAGCTGATTCGCATGCGCAGTGATCTTTTCCGGCGCCTGTCCGCTACAAAGACACCACAGGGTGTACTGGCGTTTTTGCAGCCCAGACGGTCCGGTCTGGATGATATTGAAGAAGGGGACAGCCTGATCATAATTGATGTTCAGGATCCCGGTAATGTAGGTACTCTGATACGAAGTGCGGATGCCTTTGATATCAGACAGGTTTTTTTATTGGGTGCAAGTGCTTCTCCCTGGTCAGAAAAAGGCCTGCGGGCAGCAATGGGCTCAATTTTTCACCTGAAAATAATCGAGGAAACAGACACATATCTGGCTCTGACAGAATTAAAAAAACATGAGATAGAACTTCTCGCTCTGGATATTGCAGGTCAGGATATCCGGGGGCTGGAACGCCAGAAGAAGTATTTTGGTCTGCTTGTGGGAAATGAGGGGAATGGACTCTCGGAAAGCTTCTTGAATCTTTCCGACCAAAGGATCAGGATAGAGATGCCGGGACAGGCTGAATCACTGAATGTAGCCATGGCAGCTTCTATTGCTCTTTACGAACTTGGCAGATAATTACTCTTGCAGGTGTACAATTGAACTGCTATAATGCTTCAGCATGTGCGGCCCTATGGTCAAGCGGTTAAGACGCCGCCCTCTCAAGGCGGAATCGGGGGTTCGATTCCCCCTAGGGTCACCAGTAAGAAGCCTCTGCAAAATTATTTTTTGCAGGGGCTCTTTTTTTACAAATCCTGTTTAAACATCACAATGAAGAAGTTCAAAAATTTGTTTGTAAATATTTCAGAGAACTGTTATATTAAGCAAGCAAGTTCTATACAGAAACAACTTGACTCAAGTATCTGAAATAGGCCTTGCGATAAGAATTGCAGAATGAAATACCTGCTTCAAACTAATGGAGGAATAGAAATTGAAATACAATTTGAAGATTTTGAGCTTAATTTTGGCCCTGCTGTTAACATTCACGGTCACGGCCTGTAAGCCTGGTGAGCCTGCAGCTAGCGAGCCTGTAACTAAAGCACCTACTGAAGTGCCTACTGTAGCGCCCACTGAAATTCCAACAGAGGCAGCAGATGATCCGGAAGCAGAGAGCTTTATTTTTACTGATTCAGCCGGCAGAGAAGTAGAGTTGCCGACAAATATCGAGAGAATTGTACCTTCAGGTCCGCTGGGACAGCAAATTTTGCTCACTATTGCCGGGGACATGCTGGTTGCTTTAACAAATAATCTGACTGATGACGAGGCCTACTATCTTGGTGAAGGCTACCAGGCTCTGCCTGTCATAGGTCAATTCTTTGGTTCACAGGATATGAATATGGAAGAACTGGCAAGTCTGGCACCGCAAGTTGTAATTGATATTGGTGAGCCAAAAGGAAGTATTGCGGAAGATATGGACACGATTACCATGCAGACCGGCATACCTGCGATTTTTATCGAAGCTGATCTGGACAAATCGGGTGATGCTTACCGTACTCTTGGCCAGCTCTTAGGCAAGGAAGAAAAGGGAGCAGCCTTAGGAGCTTATTGTGATCGGGTTTTTGCTGAAGTAATGGCGAAGCTGGATGGGATCGCAGAAGAAGACAGTATCAGTTTCGCGTATCTTATGGGAGATACAGGTTTAAATGCACTGGCTAATGGCACTTACCATGCAACAATCATGGACCTGCTGGGAAATAACGTGGTTGAAGTGGATAATCCTTCTTCACGTGGCAGTGGTGACGAAATAAATATGGAACAACTGATTATCTGGAATCCTGAGTATATTTTCTTTGGTTCAGGATCGGTTTATTCGAAGGTTAAGACTGATGCTTCCTTTATGACTTTGCAAGCTATTCAGAATGATAATTACTATGAGGTTCCCGGACTGCCGTATAACTGGCTGGGGGCACCGCCTTCTGTAAATCGCTTTATCGGCTTGCAATGGATGGCTCACATACTATATCCTGATACTTTCACTGAGGATTTTGAAGCTATAGTACAGGAATACTACAAACTCTTCTATGATTTTGAGATGAGCTCGGAAGAATATGCTGAACTGATGGTCAACTCTGAACTTAAAGAGTAGACAAGCATCTTTAGAATAATAGTTGGATTTGGTATTGGAAACTCAAAGCAGAAATAATTATAGAACTATAATTCTTACTCTAACCATAAGCCTGATCGCCCTGTTTCTGATCTCACTCGTGTTAGGCAGATATCATCTGACACTTTCAGAAATAGGGCGGTTGATTCTTAGCAGATTTACCGATGTAGAACAGACCTGGCCTGATTCGGCTGAAGCCATATTTTTCAATGTGAGGCTGCCCCGTGTCGGGCTGGCAGTCTTGGTGGGAGCAGCTCTGTCAGTTTCAGGAGCCGCCTATCAGGGTATGTTCCGCAATCCCTTGGTAAGTTCAGATATTGTGGGTGCGTCTTCGGGCGCTGCTTTTGGTGCCGCTCTGGGCATCTTGCTTGGTGCTGCCGGCAGCATGATTTCTCTGTCTGCCTTCCTCTTCAGCAGCCTGTCCGTCGCCCTTGTTTATATGATCAGCAGGATATTGCGGCAAAATCAGGTCTTGGGTCTTGTTCTGTCTGGAATCATGATCGGTTCCATTTTCAATGCCGGCACCAGTTTTTTAAAATTAATGGCAGACCCCAACGATCAGCTTCCACAGATTACTTTCTGGCTGATGGGTTCACTAAATGGAAAGACGCTCAATGAGCTCTTCTACGGATCTATTCTGATTCTGATCGGCCTGCTTCCGCTGATGGGTTTACGCTGGAAAATGAACTTACTGACCATGGATGAAAAAGAAGCGCAATCTATGGGCATTGCTGTGGGCCCTTTACGGCTGATCGTGATAGTTTGCGCTACCTTGTTGACAGCGACCAGTATTGCGGTTTCCGGTATGATAGGCTGGGTTTCATTGGTGATACCTCATTTTTCACGTCTTTTAGTTGGGAGTGATTTCAGGCGTTTATTGCCCACCTCCATGCTAATGGGTTCCTGCTTTCTATTGATAGTGGATAACATTTCGCGTTTGGCCTTCACAGCTGAGATTCCATTAGGGATTCTGACCTCTCTGGTCGGTGCACCCTTTTATCTTTATCTGCTCTTGAGCCGAAGAAGCAGAATGAACATCTAGGAGAAATATGATGAGTTTAGAGATTAGCGATTTGCATTTTTCTTATGGTGAGCGCAAGGTACTGGACGGAGTTTCCTTCGGGCTTAAAGAGGGTAGCTTTGTCTGTCTTTTGGGGGCAAACGGTTCAGGTAAAAGCACGCTGTTTTCTTGTATTTTGCAGTTTTTACCTAACTATGATGGCTCAATTAAAATAAACGACACTGAGCTTTCAAGTCTCAGTACAAAAGAGAGAGCGAAGCAGATCGCTTATATTCCGCAATCTCATATTCCCGTCTTTAATTTCACTTGCCTGGAAGTAGTTCTGATGGCAACTCAGTCAAATGGATCGATCTTTTATATTCCGGACGAAGAGGCTGAAGCAGTTGCCCGGGACGCTTTATACCGGGTGGGGCTGGAGGGTTTTGAGGAACGTGGTTATGCAAGAATATCCGGTGGTGAAAGACAACTGGTGCTGATAGCCCGTGCTTTGGCTCAGGGATCAAAGTATCTGATCATGGATGAGCCGACCTCCAGTCTTGATTACGGCAATCAGATGCGTATTCTCTCAATGGTGCGCAAGTTGACAGGCGATGGATATACTGTATTTTTATCAACACATCATCCTGATCAGGCTCTGCTTTTTTCTGATGAGGTGCTTCTGCTGCATGAAGGAAAAATAATGCAGCAGGGCAGAGCGGATGAAGTTTTGAGCTCGGAGAATCTATCTCTTATCTACGGTTTAAATGTTGAATTAGTGCCTCTGATGGGTGGAAAGATGTTTACCTGCATACCCACACAAGTATTAAAAGAGAGTTAATATTTCGACATTATTTATTCGAACTAGTTACGCAATTATTCATACATCTGTGCTAAGATCAAATCATGAATTCAGATCTGATTATACGTGGAGCGCGTGAACATAATTTACAGAATGTATCTCTGACAATTCCCCGTAACAAGCTAGTCGTTTTTACCGGAATTTCGGGTTCCGGTAAATCATCGCTGGCATTTGACACTATCTACGCGGAGGGACAGCGGCGCTATGTAGAATCGCTGTCTTCTTATGCCAGACAGTTTCTGGGACAGTCGAAAAAACCAGATGTAGACAGCATTGATGGACTATCGCCTGCCATTGCGATTGACCAGAAAACCACCAGCAAAAATCCACGTTCTACAGTGGGAACGGTAACAGAGATCTATGACTATCTGCGCTTGCTTTATGCACGGGCAGGAACCCCACACTGTCCGCAGTGTGGACGAGTTATTGAACGTCAGTCAATAGATCAGATTATAGACATTGTTATGCAGGAAGAAGAGGCTAGCAGGCTCTATATTTTTGCGCCGGTTGTGCGTGACCGTAAAGGTGAACACAAAAAAGTTCTGGACTATCTGCGCGGCGAAGGTTTTGTTCGGGTCCGCATCGATGGTGTCATCCATGAGCTGGATGAAGATATCGTGTTACAGCGGACACAAAAACATGTGATCGAAGTGGTGGTGGATCGTCTTGTTTTACGTCCTGATATCCGAAGCCGGCTGACAGATTCAGTGGAAACTGCTCTGCGTCTGGCAGATGGCCTGGTCACGATCCGCTTTGAACAAGGCTCTAACAGAGATAAAGTTGATTGGCGTGAACAGCTCTTTTCACAAAACTTTTCCTGTCCCGATTGTCAGATCAGTATTGGCGAGATCTCACCCGGTATGTTCAGCTTTAACAACCCCTATGGTGCCTGTCCGGAATGCACGGGTCTGGGTGAGCATACACATATCGATCCGGAGCTGATTATGACAGATGACAGCCTTTCCTTGGAAGATGGTGCCATCTCAGCGATCGGTTTCAACTTTAAAGATACTAACAGCTGGGCACGGGCCCATCTTAATGCTTTAGCAAAAAAATATAAGTTCTCCATAAAAACACCCTGGAAAGATTTACCGGAAGATATTCGCAATTTGGTTTTGTACGGTGGTGATAAGCCCAAACTGACAGTTGATACAAGTATGACACGCTATGACCGGGGTGAGCCCTATAACACGACTTGGAGCGGAGTTGTGCCGGTACTGGAACGCCGTTATAAAGACAGTAGTTCAGGCGATATCAGAGATTATTATGATCAATATCTGGCCTTTACTGAATGTCCGGCCTGTAAGGGGGGACGTCTCAGGCCGGAAAGTCTGGCGGTGACTGTCGGAGGCCTGAATATTAAAGAACTGACGGACTTGTCGATCAGCGAAGCTAACAGTTTCCTGCAAGAGCTTGAGTTTGCTGATCGTGGCAAAGCTGAGATCGCAGAACCTGTGCTGAGAGAGATTAAAGCGCGTTTGCTTTTTATGCTGGATGTCGGATTAGAATATCTGACTTTGTCACGTGCTTCTGCTACTTTGTCCGGTGGCGAAGCTCAGCGCATTCGTCTGGCAACCCAGATCGGATCAGGCCTGACCGGTGTCCTTTATGTGCTGGATGAGCCGTCGATCGGCCTGCACCAACGCGATAATGCACGACTTCTGCTCACTTTGAAGAATTTGCGTGATCTTGGCAATACAGTGATAGTTGTTGAGCATGACGAGGAAACAATCTGGGAAGCAGATACTGTTGTTGATATCGGACCCGGTGCCGGAGAGTACGGGGGCAGGATCGTAGCCTGCGGACGTCCTGAGGATATTGCAAGTAATGATGATTCAATAACCGGACAATATCTCTCCGGCAAAAAGTCGATAGCGGTGCCTCAAGAACGCAGGCCGCAGAATCAGGGTTATATTAAGATATTCGGAGCTGCAGAGAATAATCTCAAGCATATTGATGTTTCAATACCTCTGGGAAATCTGGTCTGCATAACGGGCGTTTCAGGATCCGGCAAGAGCTCTTTAGCCAACGATGTTTTATTGAAAAAGCTGGAAACAGATCTTCAGGGATCGCGCCGGCGCAGGGGCAAGTTTGACCGCATTGAAGGTGTTGAACTGCTGGATAAGGTGATTTCTATCGACCAGTCTCCAATCGGCCGCACCCCGCGTTCGAACCCGGCAACTTACACCGGCACATTTGACTTGATCAGAAAGCTTTTTGCAGAGACACCTGAAGCTAAAGCACGTGGCTACAAGCCCGGCCGCTTCAGCTTCAATGTCAAGGGAGGCCGCTGTGAAGCTTGTCAGGGTGATGGGGTTAATCGCATTGAAATGCACTTTTTACCGGACGTTTATGTCAGCTGTGAGGTCTGCGGTGGCCTGCGTTACAACCATGAGACTTTGGAAGTGACCTATAAGAACAAAAATATCAGTGAAGTTCTGAATATGACAGTAAAAGAAGCTTTGGAGTTTTTTCAGAATATTCCGGCTATAGCGCGAAAATTGCAGACTCTGCTCGATGTTGGTTTGGGATATATACGTCTGGGTCAGTCTTCGACGGAACTGTCCGGAGGAGAAGCGCAGCGTATCAAGCTGGCTTCGGAGTTGTCAAAGCGTGACACCGGCAAGACCTTTTACATACTGGACGAGCCGACCACCGGACTGCATGCAGCTGACGTGCACGATTTGATTGATGTTCTGCATCGTCTGGTCGAGTCAGGAAACACAGTTTTAATCATTGAGCATAATTTAGATATAATCAAAACAGCAGACTACATAATTGACCTGGGACCGGAAGGCGGGGAAAACGGTGGCTATCTGGTAGCAGCCGGGACACCGGATGAACTTGCGGCTAATAAGGATTCCTACACAGGACAATACCTTGCCCAAATACTGAACCGGGTGTATTCCGCTGTTTCCCAGGATAACATTGTAACAAACGTGGCCAGAGCTTGAGCAAAGCCTAGAGATCACATATTATAAAAATAAGGATATCAAGAACGGATATGCAAATGAGTAAGTGTTCAATATGCAAAATTAACGAAGCAGTTGTCTTCTCCAACATGATGAAAGACGGTGAAAACCGTATTGAAGGTGTTTGCCTCAAATGTGCTTACGAGCAAAATCTCGGCGGCATGTCAAATCTTTTCGAACGTGTCGGAGTTACTGAAGACAATGTTGATGAAATAACCTCACGTATGAATCAGATGATGCAACAGTTTTCCGGTCAGAAGCCGGAGGAAATTCTGGGCATGCTTTTGCAAGGGCAATTTCCTGACCTCTCCGGTATGGAATGGGCCGGTTCAGATGATAGCACCGACTATGAAGAAGAGGATGAAGGTGGGGATGCCGGAGATCGCAGGCCGGACAAGAGCAAAGACATGCAAGTCCTGCCTCAGGATTCTTATGGTGAGCTGGTACCGGCTAATATCGGCAATCCGGATGATGCTGACAGAGCAAGAAAGTCGCGTCGCAAGCCGCGGCGAAAGTTTTTGGAGCAATTCAGTACTAATCTGACTGAAAAAGCAGCTAATGGTGAGATTGACCGTGTTATTGGCCGTGACGAAGAACTGAATCATGTTATCCAAATTCTTAATCGCCGCACCAAAAATAATCCGGCACTGATCGGTGAACCTGGTGTGGGAAAAACTGCTATTGCGGAGGGTCTTGCGGTCAGAATACATGAAGGGAAAGTACCTGCTAAGCTGTTGAATCAGGAAATGTTCCTGCTTGATATGACAGGTATGGTTGCCGGAACTCAGTTCCGAGGCCAGTTTGAAAGTCGCATGAAGGGTGTCGTTGATGACTGCCGCCGGTCAGGAAACGTAATTCTGGTTATTGATGAACTTCACAATATTATGGGTGCCGGTGATGCAGAAGGTGCGATGAATGCCGGAAATATACTTAAACCTGCACTGGCTAAAGGTGAAATACGCGTGATTGGTTCAACTACCTTGGACGAATACCGCCGTCATATTGAAAAAGATTCAGCTCTGGAACGTCGTTTCCAAAAAGTAATGGTAGATGAGCCCAGCAAAGAAGATACTTTTGACATCCTGATGGGAGTCAAAGATTATTACGAAGAACATCACCATGTGGTATATCCTGCTCCTGTAATAAAGGAGGCAGTACGCCTGTCTTCACGCTATATTACTGAACGCTATTTGCCTGACAAGGCTATTGATCTGCTGGACGAAGCCGGTTCCTGCGCTAACCTTGCCTGTGACTGTCTGGTAGAGATTAAACAGCTGGATGAGAAAATTCAGGAACTGGAATTTGCCCAGGAAGATTTTGAAAAGGAAATCAACGAGTCGACAACTGAGAGTGAAAAGGTTGAGCAATATGCTAAGCATATGGAGATCAGGTCAGAACTGATGCGTGTGCGTTCACAGCGTGATGAGACTGCGAAGAATTGTCTGCCGGTTGAGATCGGTACCCAGGACATAGCACAAGTAGTCGAGATGTGGACGGGTATACCTGTTGTCCGTATGACTGAAGAAGAAACCACACGCCTGACACAGCTGGAAGAAAGACTCCACCAGCGTGTTGTAGGTCAGCATGATGCTGTAAATGCTTTATCCCGTGCGATAAGAAGACATAGAGCCGGATTCAGCCAGGAACACAAACCTGCCTCATTCCTCTTTGTCGGACCTACTGGTGTCGGTAAAACTGAACTGGTTAAGGCTTTGGCCGAGGTCATGTTTGATACTGAAGACGCTTTAGTCAGGCTGGACATGTCCGAATACATGGAAGCCCATACCGTGAGTAAGCTGATAGGATCTCCTCCCGGCTATATCGGCTATGATGACGGCGGCCAACTTACAGAGCAAATCCGACGCAAACCATACAGTGTAGTGCTTTTTGATGAAATAGAGAAAGCCCATGTAGATGTCTATAACATTCTGCTTCAAATCATGGATGACGGTCGGCTGACCGACAGCCATGGCCGTGTAGTTAGTTTCGAAAACTGCATTATTGTCATGACCAGTAATGCGGGTACAACGCTTAAGGGCAATACCATTGGTTTCGGTGCCGACGGACATGTTGCAATGGAGGAACGTATCGACGGAGTTCTCAAAGACATCTTCCGTCCTGAATTTCTTAACCGTATAGATGAAACAATAGTCTTCCATGAGCTGACAACTGAGGAAATCAGAGCGATTGTTGATCTCATGCTGAAAGATCCGGTAGCGGATATGAAACGCCGGGGCGTTGAGCTGCAAATCACCGATGATGCACGTGACCTGCTGGCTAAAGAAGGCTATGAGCCCAAATATGGTGCAAGACCCTTGCGCCGCAAGATACAGCGTCGTATTGAAGATGTGCTTGCTGACCTCTGGCTGTCCGGTGACCTGAATTATGCTGATCAGGTGATAGTGGATGCAGCAGATAATGTTGGAGCTGAGCTTGAATCTCCCCATATGGCAGGACCCCATTACGATGACAGTGGCAACTATGCCTTTATCTGGGTAAATAAAGTGATGAGTCTGCAGAAAACATGAGTATTCCCGAGTTAACTCTAATCGTTCGTATACTGTTGCTGGCCCTGCTAGTGCTGGGGCTGGCACTTTTTATCTTCAACAGGGCCAGAAGAAGAATGGAACATGCAGCCAAACAGGACATAATGAAGAACGATTCCACTTTGATCGGTTTGCGGGCGATCACAGTCACAGAGCTGCGTCCAGGTACTGTAGGAGAGATACGTACGGCTTTTTCTCCGGAAGAAGAAGACGACATCGCCTTAAGCGGAGAAGAAAAAATACCCTCATTCAAGACATATCCGGCCATTTCAGCTCAATATATTTCAAAAGGAAGATCGGTTAGAGTAACGGGTGGCAATAATGAACTATATCGAGTGCGTTCTGTATCTGATTCTTTAACTTCTGATAGAAAATAATATCTCTTTGACGTAGTCACGGGTATAATCGTTCTGACAGCGTTTTATCTCGTTTTATCGCTATAATGCTAAGTTGAGATACAAAATATAATTGTATTCGATTGATGCAAACGGATTTGGAGGAGGAAGGTATATGTTAAGCCTTAAGACACAACAGGCGACGCCTTTTATTTCGGAAGAAGAACTGCAGTATCTGCTTCCATTTATGGCTACTGCACACAGGCAACTGGAAAGCGGAACGGGACCCGGATCTGATTTTACAGGCTGGTATCATGTCCCGGAAATTAATACTGAAAATAATCTGCAGAGAATTGAAAAGGTTGCCGCAAGGCTGCGAGAATCCAGTGATATCTTTCTCGTTTTAGGTATTGGAGGTTCCTATCTGGGTGCCAGAACCGTAATTGAAGCCTGTAACCATCACTTCCCGAATTTTCTTGATAAATCGCAACGCGGTGCACCTTTGGTGCTGTTTGCAGGACATCAGCTCAGCGAAGATTATCTGGCAGAGCTCTGTGACATTATCGAAGATTATGATGTCAGTCTTAATGTAGTATCAAAATCAGGAACAACCACAGAAACTGCCATCGCATTTCGCATCTTGCGTTCTTTCATGGAGAAAAAGTACAGCCCCGAGGAGCTGAAACAACGTATTGTTGTCACGACTGATGCGAATAAAGGAGCTTTACGCTCTTATGCTGATGAGGCCGGAGTGGATTCATTTGTGGTGCCGGACGACATCGGTGGCCGCTATTCAGTTCTTAGTGCAGTTGGACTCCTGCCGATCGCAGTAGCCGGCATTAATATCCGCGACCTGCTTGATGGAGGCACTTGGGCATATGAGAAATATCTGAAATATGAAGACGGGAATATCAACGATTGCATTAACTATGCTCTCATGAGGCATCTTCTGGCTCAGCGTGGATACTGGCTGGAGATGATGGTTAACTACGAACCCTCTATGACTATGTTTACCGAATGGTGGAAGCAGCTTTTTGGCGAAAGTGAAGGAAAAAACGGGCGTGGAATATTCCCTGCAGGAGCGAACTTTACCACTGATTTACACTCACTTGGTCAATATATACAGGAAGGCAGAAGGATACTCTTTGAAACTTCGATCCTCTTTAAATCATCACAGCGCGAAATAAAGGTCCCACGGCAGGACGATAATTCTGATCAGCTGAATTATCTTGCCGGCAGGAGATTGCATGAGATTAATCAGACAGCAGCCTTAGCTACAAGTATGGCTCATGTACGCGGAGGAGTTCCTAATATGAGTCTGGAAGTGTCAGAACGCTCTCCCCGGTCACTGGGGGCATTGATATATTTCTTTGAGAAAGCCTGTGCTCTTAGTGGCTATCTTGATGCGATTAACCCCTTCGATCAACCCGGTGTGGAAGCCTATAAAAAGAATATGTTCGCGCTTTTGGGCAAACCGTCTTATGAAGATTTACGTGCTAAACTAATGGAAGAAATTAATAATTAATTGAAGAAAAAAATGACGAATAAAAAACGAATGCAGACACGTGCTATATTGAATCGCGTGGAAAAACCCGGCCGTTATGTTGGCGGCGAGTGGAATCATATCGATAAATCCGAAAGTTTTAATAAACTAAGTGCAGAGGAAGGTCTGCACACAGCTTTTTGTTTTCCCGATTTATATGAAATAGCTATGTCCAATCTGGCTTTACAGATACTATATCAGGCAATTAATGCCCAGGAGAATATGTTCTGTGAAAGAGCTTTCATGCCGGCTCCGGACATGCGGGCGATAATGCGGTCGGAGAATATTCTTCTGGAGTCTATCGAGACAGGCACAGCACTGAGTGAATTCGATGTGCTGGCTTTCAGCTTACATTATGAACTATCTTATTCTGCAGTACTGGAGATGCTGTCTTTATCCGGCATACCCTTTTATAGCAAAGAGCGTGATGACTCACATCCTCTTATAATTGCCGGTGGTCCGATTAGCTGTAATCTCGAGCCGATGGCTGAATTCTTTGATCTTATTCAATTAGGTGAAGGGGAGAGAATTCTGCCTGAGTTGCTGGAGCTTTACCGCGAGTATAAAGGCCGCCAAGAGACCCGTGAAGCTTTTTTACGAGCGGCAACACGGATCGAGGGTGTTTATGTCCCGGGCTTTTATGAAGCTGTTTATGACGAACAGGGCTTTAGTGGTCTGAAGGTCCTTGAAAGCTCAGCTCCGCCTGTGATTAAGCGGCATCTGGAAGCAGATCTGGACGAGATAATCTATCCTGTCGCACCCATGGTGCCATCAATGGAAGTGGTGCACGACCGCGCGGTGCTGGAACTCTTTCGTGGCTGTTCACGTGGTTGTCGTTTTTGTCAGGCAGGTTATTTCTATCGGCCGGTACGTGAGCGATCCTTGCCGACCTTGCTGGAATATAGCGAAAAACTCCTGTCTTCCACCGGAGCAGATGAACTGGGACTGCTGTCACTGTCCAGCAGCGATTACAGTCAGCGTGATGAATTAATGCCGGCTTTAATTGATAAGGCTGCCGGCTGTCATGTAAATTTGTCATTGCCTTCATTGCGACTGGATTCATTTGACTTCAATCTGATGGAACAGATATCAGGCACACGAAAAGCTGGTTTGACTTTTGCCCCTGAAGCGGGTACACAGCGTCTGCGTGATGTTATTAATAAAAATATTACGGAAGAAGACCTGCTGCAGGCTGCAGATGTTGCTTTCCGTGGTGGCTGGAACAATATTAAACTGTATTTCATGCTGGGGCTGCCGACAGAGACAGAAGAAGATGTCAGGGGTATAGCAGACCTCTGCAGGAAAGTTTTGAATGTATGGACGAAGATTCCCCATGAAGAGAGACCACGTCAAGTTAAGATTAGTGCTGCAATTTCCTTTTTTATCCCAAAAGCATGGACTCCTTTCCAGTGGGCAGGGCAAATAAGTCCGGCGCAGATGAAGGAAAAAGTGCAGCTTCTAACCGAATTACTGCGCGACCGGCGTATATCACTCCAGTGGCATGACTATGAAAGCTCTCGTATTGAAGGCGTTTTAGCACGTGGTGACCGGCGTCTGGCTCCTGTGATTGAAAAAGTCTGGCAGAAGGGAAGCTTTCTGGATGCCTGGCATGAGCATTTTTCAGTGGAACGCTGGGATATGGCCTTGGATGAATGCGGTCTAAGCAGTGAGCTATATACTCGTGAGCTAGCTACGGATCAAGCTTTAGCCTGGGACCATATGGATATACGTGTAAACAAAGCTTTCCTTCTGCGTGAATTCAAGTTGGCTCAGAAAGGAAAAACGACCGGTTCCTGTATGGATCTATGCAGCCATTGCGGTCTGCAGGGAGAACAATGCGGCATCTGCCTTCAGTGGCAAAATAAAGCAGCTGACAAGCTCGATACAGCTGACCGGGCATCTGCTGACACATTCGCTGATGCAGCTGATGAAAAAATAACGAATACAGCAGAGAGCTCTGAGCCTGTTCCTGCTTATAAAGTGCGTTTGTTTTATGAACGAACCGGGGCAGCCGTTTATTTGGCCCACCTTGATATGATGCGTCTTTTTGAGCGTGCATTGGCCAGGGCAGGCTGGCCCCTGGCCTGGAGCGAGTTGGCCTATAATCCCCGGCCCAAGCTTGTCTTTGCCCTTCCTGTGGCTTGTGGCATCGAAACTCGTTATGAGCCCTTTGAATTGGAGTTGACTGAGAAAATAGACCTGGATTCAGCTGTCTCACGCCTGAATTCAAGTCTTCCTGACGGTTTGAGCATCAAAGGCGCCTCATTTATAGAGACAGGAGGCAAAAAGAGTATTATGTCTTTAGTAGAAAAAGCGGATTATGAGTTTATCGGTAAGGGTATTGGCGCAGCTTATGCAACTGTTTTTAGTGGTGAGCCTGTGATGTTTTCAAAGGAACGCAAAGGCAAGACCCGGGAGATAGATCTGGCAGCTCAGATTTTAGAAACAAAGAGCCTTTCTGCTGATCAGCTTCGCCTGATCAGTGTAGCCGGCAGCCAGGACAATCTGAGACCGCAAAATATTCTGCAGGTCTTGCAGGAACGTGGTGCTTTGACGGAAGAAGCAGCAAATAGTGTGGAGCTTATTCGGCATGCTGTTTACCTTTCCGATGAGTGTGCTTAGTGTGTATAATGTTTTGATGTATATTTATATTTAACTGGTAAATGAAGAGATGTAAAAGGATCTCTTGATTCAGAGACAATAGGAGTGATGCAGTGATCAAATTGGCAACAGTTTTTCGAGATGGCATGGTCTTACAACAGGGTGTGGTCAGCCGTCTTTATGGCTTTGCACCGGAGAAGAGCAGAGTACATCTGAAAATTGAGCGTCTGGCTTTTGATGAGGTCAGCGCACAGGAAAATGCCAGCCGTTATGGAATTATCTATGAAGAAGATGATGTCACTGAGCGAGATGGTTATTTCCAGATAAAACTTCCCCAGCTGGAGGCATCCTTCGATAAATATAAAATTATAGTATCGAGCACAGAACATGAAATTGTACTTGAGGATGTGTTGGTCGGAGAAGTCTGGCTGGCTGCAGGTCAGGACAATATGGCTCAAAAAGTGCGCGAATCTGATGTGGGCAAGTTATTGGATAAAGCTATAAATCTTGAGAATATACGCTTTTTTCAAATGAATGAAAATGGCCTCAGTGACAAGACTTCTACCTATAGTCCGCATCCGCTAGGGGAAGCTGCGGACGCTTTCTGGCTCCGTGGTGATCAGGTACATCTGGCCAAAGATGTTTCTGCAGTTGGCTTTTCTTTTGCCTGGCATATGTCTCAGGCAATAAATGTTCCGATCGGTATTATAAATGCTGCCTGTCCCGGTACTTACATTCACTCCTGGCTGCCGCGTGAGGTTTTGGAAAAGGAACCTGTAATGAAGAGTCATGTGCGCGAGTTGAAACTTTACCGTGATGATGAGAGCTGGAATCAGGAAACTGTTGAGCGCACGGTAAAGGGTCAGGAATTTGATGTTTCATTTGCCAGACGGCGCAGCGCCCGTCCTCAGACTGCAGCCTTGCTTGACGGACGCCAGCCTGACACATTTGATCCCAGCCCCAAAATCATTCCCCGGCCACAGGTGAGGCGTACCATGATGCATAAACGCACAGTACCTTTAGCCCGTATTTTCGACCCAAAAAATCAACCCGGAGCCATGTTTAATCATAAATTGTCACCACTTGTTGGCCTGGCTTTGCGGGGCATTCTCTGGTTGCATGGGGAAAGCGACGTTGATAGTCCTGATTATTATAACAGTGCTTTGGAGCAGCTGGTAATTTCCTTTAAGGAATTGTTTGTACCTGCAGATGCTGAACTGCATTTTATATATGCACATATACAGTCCTATTTATACAGTGGTCTGGGTCCCTATGGTCTGGCAAATTTCAACGAAATGCTGACCAGCTGCCACCACAGCCTTGATATTTCCTGTGGCCTGGTAACCCAGTATGATCTGCCTTTGGATTATGAAAAAGATGAAAGCGTGTGTCTTGCTCTTACTCCCTGGGCCAAGCTTCAGCTTGGTGCGCGCATGTGCCTGATTGCACGTGGCTTGTGTGGGGAAGAAGGAATCTCCACATCTGCGCCGGAACCGGTTTCTTTAGAACAGGTAGGCAATAAATGGATGATAAACTTTACTTCTACAGCTGTTCAGGGTGGTGGCTTGCGAATGCCTGCAGGCGAAACGGAACTCAGAGGTTTTTCAGTATGTGGTAAAAATCGTGTCTTTGTTCCAGCCAAGGCTCGCATTCTCTATGGTGTCAGGGTTTTAGTCTGGCATGAAGAGATAGACGAGCCTGAATCTCTAGTTTACGGCTTTGATAATTTCAATAGCTATGCTAATTTGTATGGCTCAGATGGGCTCCCGGTAGTACCCTTCCGTCTGGATCTTGAAGAGTCATTGTTTCTCAGCCCGACGCCCTGGGCGGATATGAACAGCCTGGAACATTTTGTCTGGAAAAAATCTATTGATGAAGATGAGCTAAGGGTGAAGAAGACTGATTGGCCGGAAACAGAAGATCTCTGGCAGGTCTGGCGAGGTCGCGGCAGATTTTCTGCTCTGCAGTCACGCGGTGTGGATTCGTGGAAAGGTTTGGTTCTTGAATATCGTAACGCTGATGACCGTGTACTGGAATTTGGTCCTTATCGCTNNGACCGTGTACTGGAATTTGGTCCTTATCTAAATTACGCATCTGCTTATCCGCCACTGAATCTGGAACCTTACAGCCGGATGAATATGACTTTGTACAATCCTGATCATAGAGAGAAGAGATTAATTTTAAAAATAGAAGATGCAAATGGTGTAAAGTATGAAGCGTCGCCACAAATTATAAAAGATGATTTTCGGGACCAAAATTTGCTCTGGAGGCTTGATGAAATTACTGTAAACCGTGCGCAGATTGTAAAGCTGAGTTTTCAGCTCAACGACAGGGGTGGTACTGGTAAACTGAATTTTCAGTGTATTAATTTCTCAGGTATTGATCCCTCAGCTGAGTTTGCTTTGCAGGATTACGGACGTTAAGAGATAACATAAAAGGGAGAAGACAGTTAATGAAGAAGATAGATTCTGTGCCAAAATATTTTGATCCGGCAACTGAAGAAAAGAGACTATACGGCTTGTGGATGGAAAGCGGAGCTTTTCATGCTGAAGCGCCATCTGATAAACGCCCCTTTACAATTATGATGCCGCCGCCAAACATTACCGGCGTTCTGCATATGGGACACGCTCTCGACACCTCACTGCCGGATGTTTTAATCCGCTATCATAGGCTCCTGGGAGACAATGCACTTTTCCTGCCCGGAACAGACCATGCTTCCATAGCTACTGAAGCAAGAGTTACAGCCGCTATCGAAGCGGAGGGCCTTAGCAAAGAGCAATTGGGCCGTGAAGGGTTCCTTAAACGTACCTGGGAATGGAAAGACCAGTACAATAATAGAATAATTGAACAGCAGAAAAGACTGGGTATCTCCTGCGACTGGAGCCGTCACCGCTTTACTCTGGATGAGGGTTTATCGGAAGCAGTTGTAGAAGTTTTTGTGCGTCTTTATGAAAAAGGACTGATCTATCGCGGTGAGCGCATGATTAACTGGTGTCCCGGTTGTCTTACTTCGATTTCTGATATAGAAGTTGAACATGAAGAGCAAGAGGGAGCCCTATATTATATAAAATATCCTTTTGTTGATGGAGAGGGCGGGATTACTATAGCGACCACCAGACCGGAGACGATGCTGGCAGATACTGCAGTTGCTGTTAACCCTGAAGATGCACGCTTTAAACATTTACAGGGCCGTAAACTGCGTCTGCCTTTAACCGACAGGATCATTCCGCTAATTGCTGATGAATATGTTGATATGGAATTCGGTACCGGTTGTCTCAAGATAACGCCTGCCCACGACCCCAATGATTACGAAGTCGGGCTGAGACATGATCTGCCGATTATTTCTATATTGACTGATACAGCTAATATGACGGAAGATACGGGCAAATATGCAGGCATGGATGTCAGGACTGCCCGCAAGACTATTGTTGCAGACCTGAAGGAGCAAGGCTTTCTGACAGAGATTGAAGAGATCAGTCACAATGTAGGAACTTGCAGTCGCTGCGGCAGCCTGATCGAAGCAAAACCTTCTCTGCAGTGGTTTGTTCATATGGAGCCTTTGGCAAAGCCGGCGATTGACGCTGTCAGAAATGGCGAAACAGACTTTGTGCCGCAACGATTTGAAAAAATATATTTTAACTGGATGGAAAATGTCAGAGATTGGTGTATTTCCCGCCAGCTTTGGTGGGGACACCGCATTCCGGCCTGGTATTGCAATGACTGTGATGAACTGATTGTTGCCCGCGAAGAACCAGGCAAATGCCCCAAATGTAATTCTACAAGCCTGAGAAGAGATGAAGATACTCTGGACACCTGGTTTTCTTCTGCACTCTGGCCCTTTTCAACATTAGGCTGGCCGCAAAAAACAGTTGACTACCAGACCTTTTACCCTACGGATGTGATTGTTCCGGGTTATGATATTATTTTCTTCTGGGTTGCGCGTATGATCTTTTCAGCAATAGAGCATACCGGACAGGTACCTTTCAAAAAGGTTTTGATTCATGGTATGGTGCTTGATTCTAAAGGCCGCAAGATGACAAAATCACTTAACAACGGTATCGATCCACTTGAAATAATTGATATATATGGTGCCGATGCACTGCGTTTTTCACTGATCTATGGTACTGCTCCCGGCAATGACATGCGTTTCCGTGAGGAAAAGGTTGAATCGGGCCGCAATTTCATAAATAAGCTGTGGAACGCTTTCCGTTTTGTCCTGATGAATCTGGATGACAACAGGGACTATAGCGATGTCACAGCTGAAATGCTTGAAGTGGAAGACAGATGGATTTTGCATGAAGCACATTATGCAATTAAGGATGTGGGCACTTATCTGGACAAGCTGGAGCTTGGTTTAGCTCAGGAGAGAGTATATCAGTTTATCTGGGACCTGTATTGTGACTGGTACATAGAATTTGTTAAAGAAAGACTGCATCAGGGAGGCAGTAGCGGCCGGGCAGCGCAGAAGGTTTTATTTGAAGTCCTTCAGTTAATAATCAAGTTGCTGCATCCGTTTATGCCTTATGTAACAGAAGCTATCTACAGTCATCTTGACTTGGATGGACTGCTTATTTCTTCAAGCTGGCCGCAATATGAAGAATATCCGACAGATAATGAAGCAGCGAGCACCATGGACTGCCTGATGGAAGCCATAGGTGCTGTAAGAAATCTGCGCGCCGATTATCAGCTTCCATCAGCGAAAAAAGTGAATGCAGTAGTGAAAGCAGAAGATGCCATTGCTCAGCGGCTGCTGGATGGTGAGGACATGCTTTCCCGTCTGGCCGGCATAGGCGAGATACGCCGCATGTCAGAAGCTGAAACGCTGAAGGATGGTGTTTCAGTTCAATTCCCTGGTGGTGAATTGCTGATTTCTATGCGTGAATTGGTAGATGTGAAAGAGGAAATTCAACGGCTGAAAGAAGAAGAAGACCGTATTAAAAAGGAAATACAACGTTCAGAGGGCATGCTCAAAAACAAGAACTTTGTTGATCGGGCACCGGAAGAAGTTGTAAATAAAGAAAAAGCAAAATTAGAACGTTATCAGGGAGATTTAAAGCAAGCTGCAGAGAGAATAGAAACACTGAGCACTATGTTATAATTTAAGCAGTTAAAAACAAGCATCTGATTACTTGTTTATAGAATAAGGAGAATAATTATGCCGTTAGTATCAACGAAAGAAATGTTTAAAAATGCCTATGAGGGTGGTTATGCCATTGGAGCTTTCAATGTTAATAATATGGAAATTATCCAGGGTATTACTCAGGCAGCCAAGAAACTCGATGCTCCCCTGATTTTGCAGGTTTCTGCAGGAGCCCGCAAGTACGCGAATCAGACATATTTAACTAAGCTGGTTGAAGCTGCTGTGATTGATACCGGTTTGCCGATAGCCCTGCATTTGGATCACGGTGATTCTTACGAATTATGTGTTGATTGTATTGATAGTGGTTTTACTTCAGTTATGATCGATGGTTCCCACCTGCCTTATGAGGAGAATGTTGCATTGACACGCAGAGTAGTCGAGTACGCTCATAATCATGACCCCTACGTAACGGTAGAAGCTGAACTGGGACGTCTGGAAGGTGTTGAGGATGATGTCAATGTATCAGCGGAAGACGCTTCCTATACAGATCCGGATCAAGTCCAGGATTTCGTTACCCGGACAGGATGTGATTCATTGGCGATCGCCATAGGTACAAGCCATGGCGCCTATAAATTTAAACCTGGTCAGAAACCCCAGCTCCGTTTTGATATTTTGGAAGAAGTCGAGCGTCGTTTGCCCGGTTTCCCGATTGTTTTGCACGGTGCCAGCTCCGTTATTCCTGAATTTGTTGAAATGATTAATGAAAACGGCGGCGACATGCCTGATGCTATTGGGATTCCTGAAAGTATGCTGCGCCAGGCAGCAGGAATGGCTGTTTGTAAGATTAATATTGACAGCGACCTGCGTCTGGCAATGACAGGAACTATTCGTAAGCATTTTAATGATCACCCCTCTGATTTTGACCCCAGAAAATATCTCGGTCCGGCCAGAGATTCAATTGAAGCTATGGTTCACCACAAGATTGTGGATGTGCTCGGATGTGATGGAAAGGCTGAAGACCTGCGGGGAGAATAAGGTGTCTGACGGAAAATTCTCAGATATGATAAAAGACTCGGAGGAATGGCTGGAAGGCCTCTCCGAGTCTTCTGCTATGCAGGAGATTAAAGAGTTGCGGGCCCAGCTGCAGCAATACAATCATGCCTACTATGATCTCGACGATCCACTGATAACAGATGCACAATATGATCTCCTCTCGCAACGCCTGCGGAAGATAGAAACTGCCTTTCCACAACTGGCAGCCGGGGAATCTCCAACAATGACAGTAGGAGGGCGAGCCAGTGAACGCTTTCAGCGCGTAGCACACAAATATCCCATGCTTTCACTCAATGATGTTTTTTCTCTGGAGGATGTGGATGAATTCATCGGGCGTACGCGTGCAGCTGAAGCAGAGGCCCGCTTCATCGTCGAAGCAAAAGTCGACGGTTTGTCTTTATCCATAGCTTATGAAAATGGTGTTTTGCAACGAGCTACTACACGTGGTGACGGTGTCAATTTTGGTGAGGACGTGACTTTAAACGCATTGCAGTTAAGCAACTTGCCGCACCAGCTTCCCGAACCGCTGGCTGACTTGTCAGTTCGCGGTGAAGTATATATGCCTAAAGATGAGTTTGAACGTATAAACGAGATTTTGACAGCAAAAGATGAAAAAACTTTCGCCAACCCGCGTAATGCAGCTGCCGGCACTTTGCGCCAGCTGGATTCTGCCGTGGTCAGAGAACGGGGGCTGGCCTTTTCAGCTTTTGAAATTCAACATTCGTCAAGAAGCTTTGAATCTGACCGGGAAGAATTGCTGTATTTAGATTCTTTAGGTTTTGACACGGTAAGAACCTCTGAATTACTTGACACCGCTGACGAGATATTCTCAGAAATAAAGAGTGTAGATCAATCTCGGGGAGACTTTCCCTATGAAATTGATGGTGCTGTGGTCAAGGTTGATCAGCTAAAGTTGCGTAAGAGACTGGGGGCGACTAGTAAAGCGCCCCGCTGGGCTGTTGCATACAAATATCCACCAGAAGTTAAAGAGACAAAATTGCTTGAAATCAGAGCTCAGGTCGGCCGTACAGGTAAGATTACACCGCTGGCTATCCTCTCGCCGGTTCAGCTGGCCGGAACTACAGTGCAGCGGGCCACTTTGCACAATCAGAACTATATTGACAAGCTGGACGTGAGGGTGGGGGACACAGTTTTGGTACATAAAGGCGGCGAAATCATTCCAGCTGTTCTGGGCGTGGTTAAAGAAGACCGTGACGGAAGTGAACAGAAATTCTATCTTCCTGAACATTGTCCTTCCTGCAATTCGCCAACCAGCTTTCTGGATCAGGGTGTCGATTTGTATTGCACCAACACGGACTGCCCGGCGCAAATGAAGCGCCACCTCTCATACTTTGCTTCACAAGCGGCGCTGTCTATAGACGGTCTGGGAGAAAAAACAGCTATTGCTTTAATCGAGGGTGAATATGTTCATTCTTTGGCAGATATTTATTTATTGAAAAACAGAAGAGATGATTTGGTTGAATGGGGTGGAATTGGCCGTGAAAAAACTGTCGATGCCCTGCTGGCCGCGATTGAAAACTCCAAAGAAGCTCCTTTATACCGGCTGCTAACGGGATTTGGAATTCCTCATGTCGGTGTGCAGACTGCTCAGGCTCTGGTCCGGCAGCTAAACTCACTTGATGCTATTGCTGCATCCACTGTTGAAGAGCTTTCTGCAATTCCTGATATAGGACAGAAAACGGCAGATGCTATTAAAGACTGGTTTGCCCTGCCGCAATCACAGACTCTGATCTCCCAGCTGCGGGCTGCCGGAGTGAAAACCGACGAGACTGTCAGGCCGGCAGAGGTCGGCACAAGATTTAAAGCGATGACCTTCGTTCTGACCGGAACACTCCCAAGTCTGAGCCGCAGCCAGGCAAGCGAACTCATTGAGAATGAAGGCGGACGGGTTAGTGGCAGCGTGTCGGGCAAAACAGATTATCTGCTGGCGGGTGAAAATGCCGGCAGTAAATATGATCGTGCGCTCGCGCTTGGTGTAAGCATAATCACAGAAAGTGACTTATTATCGATGCTGGCTGAAAATGAAGGGAGAGAATAGCTGATGCGCTGGTATTTTTTATTTGGCTTAATCGCCAGTTTTATCATGGTAATCGTTTTATTTGTTCTAATGATGCTTGCTTTGCGCAGAAACTGGAATCACACAAACCGATCAGTTATTTCTTACTTTATACCATTAATGCTTGTGCTTTTGCTTGTTTATCTGGCGGCAAGTCAATTTGTACCGCGGGTCTTTGATGCTGTGCAGATAGTTTTCGGCCAGTATGACAGCACAGAAGTAAATTTATCTGAGAAAAACTTTGAATACAATCGCATAGTAACAGAGGAGGAAGTCTTCTTCTATCCACCGTCATATTTTGTAAATCCGGAACCGGGCAAGTATCAGATATATTTCACGGAACGCACTAATTACGTTATGAAACTGATTTATGTTGGCGAGGCAGAAGATCTGGCAGGAGCTCCCAATACATTGCCCTGATTTTGATTTGATCAAAGTTAATTGTCAGCTCCTCGACTAATATTGTTAGAGGAGGTGATGATATATGACGAATCAAACTGTCATTGCTGCCGATTTGCAAAGCGCTTATGAATATCATCTGCGCAGACCTCAACAGGAAGTCGGCGTTTATCTCATCTCATCTAATCGTGAACTTTTAAACCATGTGGAAAAACTAATGAACAGCCACGGAGCATTTGGCGTGATGGATTCTTACGGCAGGGTTCACTATGTCCTGGATGCGCGCAAAGGCATGCCCTTTGTGGAAAACAAATTTTATGAGACTGTCTCAACATTATTGGAAGACCACAGCGGCGAGCAGGTCAACTATCAGTTGGAGACCCAGAAACTAGTAAATCGAGTCTTGAACAGATATGATTTCAATCAGAATTTACGTGGTTACAGAGTGCTCTCAACCATGCTTGAAATGAGTCTTAAAGACTATTCGCTTCTTAATCCGATCAGTAAACGCCTTTACAGGAAGGTGGCAGAAGTCTTTCGTGTGACTCCTACGCAAGCTGAGCGTAATGTGCGCTATCTTTTTCAGAATCTGAGTCAAAGAGAAGAGGCTGCCAGGAAAAACGGGACAGTCACAAATAGGGCTTACCTTAGCCCTCCGGATGGGCGCCTGCCTGTGGCAGAAACTGTTGTGAGACTATGGGACATCTGCCGGCTGGAAGAAAATAATGATATGACAGGAGCAAGATAGGCAATCTAGCAGAAATCATCAGTAAACAATATAAGCACATAAAAAAACTCCGCCTTCAGGGGCGGAGTTGATTTTTTTAGCCTTAATAATAAGAGTTTAGCCGTTGACTCTGTCTTTCAAGTTCTTACCTGCTTTGAAAACCGGTGCCTTTGATGCAGGAATCATGATTTCTTCCTTTGTAGCAGGGTTACGGCCTTTGCGAGCCTTGCGACCACGAACGCTAAAAGTGCCAAATCCAACCAGAACTACTTTTTCTTCATTAGCTAGGGCATCAGTAATGGTGTCGAGAACAGCAGAAACTGCTTTTTCGCTGTCTTTTTTAGTAAGTCCGGTGGACTTAGCGACTGCATTTGTTAGATCAGTTTTATTCATATTAGGGAGCCTCCTTCTGGCAAATATCTTTGAACATTATGGAGTGTGAAATACTGAATTGTCAAGCTTTGTAGCCATTTTTCAATGGAATAGGTATATTTCTACTAAAATACATGATTAAAAGTAATATATTTGCAAAACAGTGATAATAGTGAAAATAAAAAGCAGGGCAAAACACGCAGAAAATGCGTGTTTCTTGCATGTTAACTGACTATCTAGTAAAATTAGCCAGTGGAAGATTTAGATAATACAGAGGGTATATGTTAAGCAGAAAAAGGTTAACGCCGAAAAAAGTATTTTTGTTTGTCTATGATCTGGGAGCATCTTTGATAGCCATGCTACTGGCTATTTTTATTATTAATAATGGCAGCTTGCCCCTTGCACAATGGCGAGTTTTCACGGCTACCTGGTTCGTACTGCCTATAACGGCTTTAATTATATTTGCTTTGGTTGGTTTCTATGACCAGATGTGGGCTTTTGCCCGCGGCTCGCAATATTTGGTTCTGGTTGCCGGAACATCTTTGCAATTAATATTGTCTGTTCTGATTATGCAAATTATGGATATCCACTTCAGCTTTGCCTGCTATGTATTATATTGGTTCCTGCTTACAGCTGCCGTGTTTATTATTCGTTTTATCTATCGCTTCTACTCATCATCAGCCAGGGTGAAAAGGACCGGAAACGACAGAATGTCCCAGAAAAAAGTAATGATAGTCGGGGCAGGAGAAGCAGGTTCTCAGATAATTACTGAGCTCAAGACTTCCCTGACTGACCGGGTGCCGCTCCTGTTGATTGATGATAATCCTTTAATACTTAATTATAAAAATAATGGCGTACCGGTTCTGGGCAACCGCCACGATATTCCAGATCTGGCAGAGAAGTATGATATTGATGAGATTATCATCGCCATACCTTCAGCTTCGAGAAACACCATACGTGATATTGTCGATATTTGTTATGAGACAGACAGCAGGGTCAGCATTTTGCCATTTTATACACAGCTCCAGGACAGCAAAGTACGCCTGACGGATGTTCGGGATATTACGATCGAAGATTTGCTAGGCAGGGAAGAAGTCGATCTTAACCTGGAACAGATATCCAGATATATCAGAGGCAAAACGGTTCTGGTGACTGGCGGCGGCGGCTCCATCGGGTCAGAGCTTGTACGTCAGATTGCAGCATACAGACCTTCTGTCCTCCTGATCCTGGATATATACGAAAACTCGGTTTATGATTTGCAGCAGGATTTGATTGCGACCTATGGTAACAGTCTCAACCTGCAAGTGCTGATCGGCTCTGTGCGCGATCAGCGTCGGGTTGCTCAGATATTTGATCAGTGGAAACCGGATCTGGTCTTTCATGCTGCTGCCCATAAACATGTGCCTCTGATGGAAGATAATCCCTGTGAAGCGATAATCAACAATGTCTACGGAACTTATAACGTAGCAAGGCAGGCTGGCCGGACCAAAACAGAACATTTTGTGCTTATTTCAACAGATAAAGCTGTCAATCCTACTAATGTCATGGGTGCCAGCAAGAGGATGTGTGAAATTATAGCTCTGGCTTTGAATAAGGTCTACAAAAGTACCAGTTTTGCTGCTGTGCGTTTTGGTAATGTCCTGGGCAGCAATGGCAGTGTCATCCCCCTCTTTGAACGACAGATCAAAGAGCAGAAAAGAGTTACGGTTACGGATCCGGAAGTGACGCGCTACTTTATGACTATTGCTGAAGCTTCCAGCCTGGTTTTGCAGGCCGGAGCCTATGCAGAGGGCGGCGAAATATTTGTTCTTGATATGGGCAGGCCGGTAAAGATTATAGATTTAGCTAAGGATCTGATTCGCCTTTCCGGTTACATCCCTGAAGAAGAGATTCCGATTGATATTATTGGCCTGAGACCGGGTGAAAAAATGCATGAAGAGCTGCATCTTGATAAGGAAGAAACTCTTGAAACCGAAAACGAAAAAATTATGATATTACAACAGATTGAAGATAGTCTGTATTTAGATGCGGAAGTCAGCCATTTGACCAGATTAAGTCGTTGCAGCACTGTAGGATTATGTCCCTTTATGGACTCGATACTTCATATATTGCGTGAAGCAGACAAGAAGTCAGCTGATGAATTAAAAATGCTTTTGCCTGAAATACCTGATAATAATTTAGCAGCCCAGCTATACTTAACTGAGAGAGAATATTAACTTGTCTTTTGCTGATCTGGCCCATCTGACCCGTTATGGCTTCGTCCTTCTGGTCCTTCCGGTCGCAGTCATCCTGTTGACTAAAAGCCTGCGCAATTTTACCCAAGGCATGAAATATGCAAGAACCCCTGTCAGCGGATTTTTTCTCCTGGCATCAGACCCGCTTGATGATGAGCTTGTACGGCCTTTACCTCTATATCATACAACCCTTATCGGTTCTTCCCGGTCTGCTGATATTCGGGTGAAGGGCAAAGGGGCAACGAAACGCAATGCGATGATCTATTACTTTAATCGCCGCTGGTATCTTGAACCTACATCCAAAGCTCTCTTATTTTTGAATCATAAAGAAATCAAGGAGCGAACTGAGATCAGGCAAGGAGATATTATTGGCATAGGTGCTCAGCAGTTATCCTTTGTCGTAGATATCGGTGCAATGGAGAAAAGAGGACTGGCAGAAGAACTGCTGGCTGAACCTAAAGGCCGTTCCTGGACTTCAGGAGTTATGATTGTCTTCCTGCAGATAGGAGGAACAGTCATGATCTATCTGGGCATGCAGGGTACAGTGACTGAAGGACTGTCAATTCTGGTGGTAATTGTTCTGGGTGTACTTTTTCTTTTCGCTCAGTTGCTCTATCTGTCCATGTCTCGTCTTACTCCGGGTTTTGACGAGAGTATCTGGCACAGCGTTATGCTATTAAGTACTTTGGGGCTTATATTACAAACTCGTCTGCTTTTTCTGTCCCGCAGCTTTCCTGACTGGATTGAAGGCTATACTATGGAACAATGGTATGCCAGCCTGAGGTCCGTCTTTTTCAGTCAGACAATCGCCGTTCTTATCGGCTTGCTTCTCTTTCCTTTGATTTTGCTCCTGGTGCGGCGTACAAGTATTCTGGAAAAGCTTGCACCGGTCTGCTTTGTTCTTACCCCGCTGCTTTATCTGATCACGCTTCTGATGGGCAGAGGCAGCGAGACACATGGAGCTGCACTTTGGATCAATTTGCCGGGAGGCTTTTCTCTGCAATTAACCGAATTTGCAAAGATCAGCTGGATTATAGTCTTGGCTGATTTTTTTAAAACCCGTGCCAATAAGCGCAGTATTATTATTTTCGCTGTCTGGGCAGGAGTTAACGCAGTTTTAGTTTTGCTTTTGCCTGATCTGGGATCTTTGATGGTACTCTTGCCGACGACTCTTATCGTCTTCGCAATAATGACTTCGGAGTATCTTATTACCTTTTTAGCCCTTGCCGGTTCATCGGTGCTTGGAGTTTTGGCCTATAATGCCTTTCCCTATGTACAGAGACGCCTGTATGGCTGGATCTCTTTATGGGAATATGTGAATGACTACAACCGCCAGATCGTTTACGGATTACAGGCGGTAGGCCGTGGAGGATTACTTGGACGCGGTCTGGGAAACGGATCGCCTGAAGGGATTCCTCTCGCCAGCTCGGATATGGTGTTTTCAATACTCTGGGAAGAAATGGGTTTACTGATCGCAATTTCCGTCATTATATTATTCTTTGTAATCTGGTTGCGTTCTGCTTCCGCGATTATCACAGCCAGGGATGGTTTTACATCAAGTCTGATTCTGGGTTTAAGTAGCTGTCTTTTAATGGAAGCCCTGATTGTTATCGGGGGCACAACCGGACTTATTCCTTTGACCGGTGTTACCTTGCCTTTCATCGCCAGGGGCGGAAGCTCTATTATAGCGAAGTGGATTATGGCCGCACTTCTGGTGGGAGTGGTCGCGCGTTCACGCCGTTTATCTTTAAGCAGAAAGGTGCAAAGGCAGTATAAAGAAGAACTTGAGGCTCGGTCATGAAGCAGTTACGAAATAATATTAAGTCCTTCCTGCTGATTTTTCTCAGCTTATTTGTGCTGTTTACAGCTGGGGTGATTCTGCAGAGTCAGCGGGCACGGACAACTCTTCTGGCTTCATCAGGTGAAAACAGGGCTGCTCTGGCACAACGTTATTCGCAGGCGGGTAGTATATTATCTGCAGATGGCGTGCTGTTGGCTTCCTCAGATGCAGATGGCAAGAGAAACTACAGCAGTGATTCTCAGTTGGCTGAAGCTGCCTTGCATGTGGTTGGTGACTATACACATAACATAAGCTACACTGTTGAGTCATTGTGGCAGAACGAACTTCTGGGTGAGGGAAGACCTCTGGCAGAGCAGTTTCTGCTTGACATTCAGGGTCAGGGACTGCAGGGCAACAATATTGTACTTAGTTTGAGAAGTGATCTGATGAAGACAGCTTATGAATTGCTCAGTAACAGAAAGGGAGCTGCAGTTGTTATTAATTATAAGACCGGGGCTATTCTGGCCTCAGTTTCTTCACCTTCCGTCCACCCCGATCAGGTGGTAGCCTGGAAGGACATTCCTGATACATCGCTCTTTAACCGGGCCTTTCTGGGTGAGTATCTTCCCGGATCGACTTTCAAAATAATTACGGCTTCTGCCTTGCTTCAAAGTAACTTATCAACAGAGGATACCGTTATGTGTCAGGGCAGTACCCCGCTGATACCGGGTGGAGTAAATGAGACTCATATCAATGCCGGACATGGTGAAGTCAGCCTTCAGGAGGCTATGGCGCAATCCTGCAACCATTATTTCGGTTATATAGGATTGGAGCTGGGTGAACAGAAAATTAGTAAAGCTGCTGAGCAAATGGCCTTTAATAAGACCATTGAGTTTGATCGTTTTACTCTTAGCAAAAGTCAATGTACGATCGGACGGGAAGATGATGCGGCTCTGACCTGGGCTGCCATCGGCCAGCCTGCCGGGAAAGATATAATTCAGCTGAGTCCGCTGCATCTGGCTATGATATCAGGGATGATTGCAAATAATGGCCGCATGACTCAGGCATATTTGCTGGAATCGATGATTTATCCATCCGGAAAGGAAAGTACTTTCGATAACAGAGGAGATCTTGTGGCACAAATAGATCCGGGACTCGCTCAGCAACTTAAAGATCTGCTGCGTCAGGTGGTAAACAGTGGCACAGGCGTTAATGCTCAGGTAGCAGGGCTGGATGTGTGTGGGAAAACAGGTACAGCTGAAGTATACAACCAAGAGGGGGAGCTTATTATCTCCAGCCTCTTTACGGGTTTCAGCAATAATCAGGATTATCCTTTCGCAGTAGCAGTCGTCCTGGATGACAGTACATATGGTTCATCCCAGATAGCTGGTCAGCTTTTAGCAGCTGCGGCCTACAATTAGAAATAAACAAGTTAGGGATTGGGGTTTTCTCCACCGCCAGCACCGAAAAAGGGACTGGTGTAGAGTGGATTGCTCTGGTCTTCAGGATTTTCTGGATCCAGTGCCCCCTGGGCCATATCACTGTTGCCGTCAACAATTGTTATATCATCATCAGTAAATTTCAGGCTAATTGCGCCATCCACCTTTTTCCAGATTGTGACCAAACCGTCACGCCCCGGGAATTGATCGGAATACCAGTTGTCCAGATCGCTTGACGTTTTTCCTGAAATAACAGATCCAGCTGAGATCTTCGGGAACTGGGCCAAGGCTCTGTTTTCACGGGTAGAAATATCTTTGTCCGGAAGCAGGAAGGTCATGATTCCCACCACTACAAGTGCAGCCAGGAAAATAGTGAAAATAATAGTGCTGTTAAGATGTGTAGTTCTATTTTGATATACTTTTTCCGCTCTGCGTGGCGGGGGTGCAGGGGGTGTTACGATCTCAGCCAGCCATGGATTTACATACTCGTCTTTCCGCTCTCTCTCCAGGGCAGGGGGCTCTTTGTGAACTGCCTTTAGCTGCGGAGCTCTGATTCCTTTGTTTATGGAAGATCTTTTATTATCATAGTTATCAATATTCATCTTAGACTCCTAGAAACGGAAATAAAGAAAGGGGTTGAAACCTGATGCCACCAGAGACATTGTACAAAAAAACAGTATCCCCATGTAGATAATAGAACTGCAAATACCATAGAGGGGCTCTTTGTTTTTCAGAGTATTAAATAAACGCCGTATCGGTTTTTTGCTCCGCAGCCAGGGCAGGAGCGGCATTGCCAGAACAAAGGCAATAACAATGAAGATTAGGTGGTTTTGCAGCAAGACCACACCGCGATTAGTCACGAAATCACTGCGTGGCTGAAACATGCGCTGCAAGAGAGTAGCGATACTGCTCATAGATTCCATCTTGAAGAAAACCCAACCCAGGACAAAAGTCGCTCCGGTGTAGATATGTCCAAATAAGGCCGGAACTTTTTCCAGAAAACGCAAGAGAAATAATTTTTCTATAGTTAGAAGAACAAAATAATAAACACCCCATAAAACAAAGTTCCAGGAGGCTCCATGCCATAATCCGGTCAAAGACCAGACAATAAACATATTCAAAATCTGCCGGGGCAGGCCTAAGCGGTTACCTCCCAGAGGAATGTAGACATAATCTCTGAAAAAAGTGCTTAAAGAGATGTGCCAGCGCCGCCAGAAGTCAGTTACACTTTTAGCCACGTAAGGGTAATTGAAGTTCTCCTTAAAGCGAAATCCGAACATATGGCCAAGTCCGATAGCCATGTCTGAATAGCCTGAAAAGTCAAAGTATATCTGGATGGTGAAAGATAAAATACCGATCCAGGCCTCCAGACCGTCAAGAGTAGCTAATCGTGTTGATTCTAAAGTTAAGGCTACAATTTTAGCCGCCTGGTTGGCTATCAAAACCTTTTTTGCCAGTCCGACCAGAAAACGGCCGATCCCCTGTGCTGTTTCTTCAAAGCTGACACGACGTTCTTCTATTTGCTCCGCCACATCTGAATAGCGGACAATAGGCCCCGCGATCAGCTGCGGAAATAGGGAAACATAAAGCATCAAATTATAGAATTTCTTCTGTACTTCAGCCTCACCACGATAGACATCAATGATGTAGGTCAGAGTCTGGAAAGTATAAAAAGATATGCCGATAGGCAGAGAAAAAGAGGGTTCAGGAAAAGATGTCCCTAACACATTATTGATTGTTTCAAAGATAAAACCTGAGTACTTGAAAACCAGCAGTGAGGATAAACAGAGCACAACAGCCAGTGCCAGCCAAGCTTTAGCTGCAGCCTTGCTTTTACTGGCTCCCATAGCCAGACCTATCAGCCAGACTCCGAATACAGTCACAATCATCAGGAAAACCCAGACCGGTTCACCCCATGCATAGAAAAAGAGAGAGAAGATAAGCAAAATTACATTCTGAATCTTAACAGTACGCGCCAGGCGCGTTGCTATGAGGCAAAGCGGCAGGAAGGCGTAGAGAAAGAACAAACTTGAAAAAACCATAAAACTCCAAATAAGGTCTCAGTGCGAGAAATGACTGATATAAACTGATCAACGATAATGATAATCTAAGGTGATCAAAGTGACAAGCTAAGAGTTATCATTCCGAATGTAGTAGTATAAGATTGTGGACAGAGACACAGCAAGTAAAGGAGACTTCTTGTGGCAGAAAATGAACTTCTTCTATTAGTAGACACGAATAGTCTGTTGAACCGGGCCTACTATGCTTTAGCCGGCCGCAGTAATATGAAAGCACCGGACGGTACGCCTACAGGAGCACTATATCCTTTTTTTAATATGATATTTCAGTACTTGGATATGTATAATCCCAAGTATATGGCAGCAGCTTTTGACCTGCCCGGCGATACCTTCCGCCATCGTGAATATAAAGATTACAAAGCCGGCCGCAGGGCAATGCCCGACGATCTTGCCCTGCAGTTTCCAATCGCCAGGGAATTACTGAATGCGCTGGGTTTTGTCACGGTAGCAGTGGAAGAATTTGAGGCTGATGATATCATCGGTACTTTGGCCAGAGAGGGTGAAGAGGCCAACCTGGATGTGGTGATTTTGTCCGGTGACCGTGATCTTTTCCAGTTGTTAGGTCCACGGACAAAGGTTCAATTTTTGTCTTCTTCCAGGTCAGGCCCTCAATCACAGCAAGTCACTGCGGAGAATTTATATGAAAAATACGGTGTAACAGCCGAACAGTGGGTAGATGTAAAGGCTTTAATGGGTGATCCTTCCGACAACATTCCTGGAGTCAAGGGAGTAGGCGAAAAGACTGCATTGAATCTGATCAGGGAGTTTGGAAGCAAGGCAGAAGTTTTCAAGCATGTCGATAAACAAAAAGGTGCTCTAAAAGCGAATTTAGAGGCCGGGGAAGCTGCTGCTGACCTGTCTTACAAACTCGCATACATTGAAAGAGACATTGACATACCGGAAGAGATGAATCCGCTTAGCAGGTCCGGTGAAGATTTTCAAAACGGTGCTGCATTAGCTAATCTTTTTGCACAACTGGGATTTCGCAGCTATTTTGAACGTTTCCCTGAACTGCAGAAATATTTGGGAGATGAACTTAAGGCCGGTCATCGTCTGCTAGATCAGGCAGAGAATCTTCAGGAATTTACTTCAGCCCGGGATTTGCTGGCTTCAGCAGCTGCAAACGAGCCAATTGCATTTTTCTTGCCTACAGATTCCTTAAATGGTATTTTTCTGACTGCAAACGGTTTTTACACGGTTACGGATATTAAGCAGGCTGCCCAGCTTCTGTCTGAAGAAGTCAGTTTTGTCACCTGGGATATTAAGCAGCAGCTGCGGGAACAGAAGTATCTAGCTCAGAATAGAAATATTTTCGATTCTATGGTGGCTGCCTATTTGTTACAAGAGGATGGACGCAGCTCCGATTTTGACTATAGCATGCAGGCTATCCTGGGCGATGATTTCATGCCAGCTGTTTCCCATGAAGAGCAGTTGCCATTGCTTGCGGACAGGGATGCTCTCAGGAAGAAGCAGCTCTACCAAATATTGAAGGCTTATCCCATACAAAAGCAAGATATTGTTGACCATGGCCTGGAATATCTGGCAGAAATTGAGATGCAACTGGCAGTTATTTTGGCTGCTATGGAAGTGCGCGGAATAAAGCTGGACAAAGAAAGACTGGAAAGCAATTCCGACGATATGCAAGAGGAACTTGATACTCTTGAAAGAAGCATCTATGATCTGGCCGGTCATGAATTCAATATAAATTCGCCACAGCAATTATCAAAACTTCTCTTCGATGAACGTCACTTGCCGCCGGGCAAGAAAACTGCTTCTGGTTATAGTACTGCAGCAGACGAGCTGCAGCGCCTGTATCACCTGGACCCGATGATACCACTGATTCTGGAGTATCGTGAGCTGTCAAAGCTGCGCGGAACTTTTGTCGAAGGTCTATTGAAAGAAATTGGAGAAGATGGCAGGGTTCATACAAACTTCAACCAGACTGTGACTTCGACCGGTCGATTGTCAAGCTCGAATCCTAACCTGCAGAATATTCCGATCCGTACGGAGCGGGGCAGAGAAATCAGAAAAGTTTTTGTAGCACCTTCAGGCAGACTTTTGGTCGCTGCCGACTATTCTCAAATCGAGTTGCGTCTTTTGGCCCATCTTTCCAAAGACGAGGCTTTACTGCAAGCCTTCCGTGACGGCGAAGATATACATTCAATTACTGCAGCTACACTTTTTCATAAAAACACTGCTGATGTGACAAGTGATGAACGGAGTGTAGCTAAAACTGTCAATTTCAGTATTACATACGGCATCAGTGAATTCGGTCTTGCTCGTGATCTGGGCATTTCAAGACAAGAAGCGGGCAGTTATATTAAGCGCTACCATGAACAGTATCCCAAAGTGATCTCCTGGCTGGATAAGCAGGCAGAGATAGGCAAAGAACAAGGCTATGTACAGACCTTATTCCATCGCAGACGCTATTTACCGGAGTTGGCTTCGCAGAATTACAATGTATACCAGTTCGGTGTGCGTGCCGCCATGAACGCACCGGTTCAGGGCACTGCTGCTGATCTGATTAAGATTGCCATGGTAAAGGCGGTAGATGCTATCGCTTATGCAAAATTGGATGCAAATATCCTGCTGCAGGTACATGATGAGTTAATTCTGGAAGTGGATGCCGGGGACGCCGAGACGGCAGCCCTTGTCCTCAAGCGTGTGATGGAAGAGGCTATGAATCTTGACGTTCCTTTGCTTGCTGATACTAAAATCGGGCCGAATTGGGGCGAAATGGAGTAAAAGGTTAAAATGTTCGTTTTAGGAATTACAGGTGGTATCGGGACAGGGAAGACGACAGTTGCTTCTATAGTTAAGGCTGCCGGCATTCCGGTTCTGGATGCCGATAAAATTTCGCATGAACTGACCAATAATCCGGGTCCGACATTAGATAAAATATTCTCGATTTTCGGGGAAGAGCTTAAAAATGAAGCCGGCACTCTGGATCGCGAAAAAATGGCAGATCTGGTTTTTCAGAACAAGAGGGCCTTGGATCAGCTGGAAAATATTGTACATGAAGATGTGATCAATCATATAGTATCTGAATTGGATGAGGCCGCCAGAAAAAAGCTACGTGTTATCGCTCTGGATGTTCCTATACCTGTGAAGTTTGGTTTTTTGGACCGGTCAGACCTGGTGTGGGTAGTGAGCTGTGCTGAGGAGAAACGGATTCAACGTCTGATGCGCCGCGGACTCAGCAGGGAAGACGCTGAACGCCGTCTGACCGTACAGATGACAGATGAGGAGTATAAGTCAATAGCTGACTATGTTATTGACAATAACGGAAGTTTGGAAGATCTCTATCAGAAAGTGCGCTGTCAGCTGAAAGCAGAGC
>LFRM01367128.1_pt1 | contig 35470 bp, 29 predicted proteins | sample 618341 | NCBI WGS metagenome assembly LFRM01 (sample SAMN03654438, study PRJNA283298) | anaerobic digester metagenome | isolation source: pool of bioreactors CSTR01a, CSTR02a, and CSTR03a thermophilic anaerobic... | place: Denmark: Kgs. Lyngby | collected 2014-05-21 | reverse complement strand
TTAACGACTTCGCTTCCTCGTATTTCCATTCCGTCATACATTGTGTACTGGGATTCCGACATTTCCGAGCTGATTTGGTCAAGCCTGTTAATTGCGTTCTGCGCTGTGCTTTGACCGGAACGCATTAACAAAAAACCGATTGATACAACTATCATTGTTATTACTACGCCTGCTCCGATTATAATTGCTTTTAATGAATTCTCCATCGTAAATACTCCTTTCTTATAAAATTTTGCTTATTTCATCCGAAAAGTTTTTCATTTGCGCCGCGCTGACCATTATAAACGGCAGTATCATATATAAAAAGATGGTTGCGCCCAAAGGTATAAACGCAATCATCTTTCCCCACATTCCTTTTTTGTTCACGAGTATTTCATTATCCTGCTTTCTTTTTTCCTGGTAATACTCTCTTTCTGATTTAAGCTCGTCAAAGGCCTCGCTGATTGAGATTTTATCAGCAGCAGTCTGAAGGTTTTCGACAATCCTTACAAAAGGAATGTAAGGCTCGTCGATTGCAAGCTGTTCAAGCGCCTGCCTGTCGCCGTATTCAAAATTATTGATGCATTTCGATAGCGACGATTTGAAAATAACGGCGAACTGTTCCATCCAGAAAAGTATGTCTTCTACATGGATTCTTTCAATATGCATGAGCATAAGGATAATCGTATGAAACTGCATTACTTCGTCTTCCATGTTCATTCTCAATACGCGTTCACGGAACAAAAGCATCCACCACGGCAGGTAATATGCGGTGACGGAAACAATAATTGAAACAAGAAGCTCCCACCATTTAAGATAGTGGCTGTTATATACGGTTAATTTGTCATATATCCTTTTAGCCGCGATATCGGCCTGGCGGGAATCGGTATATTCACCGCTTGCGGCCACTGCTTCGTATATTTCACCGTACGATACTTTTTTCCCGCTGAAGTTGAGGATAAATTTCCTGTCGCTTTCTGTTATTTTGATTTGTTCTTCGGTGGTGATCTGCCCGTTCAGGTTTGCTATTTTACTGCTGATAGTTGAATTTAACACATTATTTCTCACGATTGTATGTATGTTTATAAAAACTCCTAAAGACATTACAAATGCTATCGCTGCAAAGCCAATCTGCCTTGCGTAAAAACGGTTAATGCTTATTTCCGCGCTGGTCTTTTTCAATAACCTGTCATATTTGTTCGCTTTATGAAAATTTCTTTCTATCATGCCGTCTATTGCGTTTCTGAGAAACTTGAGTCTCACAAGAAAATCAAAAGGTGTATTTTCAATCGGAGCGTACGTTGTACTGCTTTGAAGCCTTGTTATTAACTGGTACGCTCCAAATGCGAGAACAAACAAAACTATCAGGCAGACAAAACCGTATGCGCCGTCATAGTATTCAACAAGCTCCGGGATGTTCGAAATCGCCCATTTTTCAAGCGGTTTTACCGCAAATATCGGCAAAACGGCTATGGCCGACAGGCTTTGAAACAAATAGCTGAGTTTTTCACGGCGCAGGAGTTCAAGGTTTATTTCCTGCTTAAGGTAATTGAGATTTGTAAGGTAAATGGATTTGCCGTCTGCCTGTTTGTCACCGAATCGCATGACAAGGTAACACATTGATAAAAAAGTTTTAATATATTTATTCGGCGCTGTTTCATTGTATTGTTCGATACGTTCTTCGGCGTTTGCCGCGGTTAAAACCTCATAGAGCAGGTTTGCGTGGAGGGAGATTTCATAGCCGCATTCATCGATGCTGTCAAAAATCGCTTCATCAATCATCCCATGTTCATGATAATGATGCCTGACATTTTCCAGAAACGAACCAAACTGCTTCAACAGCTTGTTATCAATCTTTTCAACGAGCATTCTTATAATTTGCTTATGAAGAACAAATACAGTAAAAACGGAAATTATCAAAAAATACAGGTTCGTGCTGAATATAACCAGAAAAATAAATACGAAAAGAGTAATTCCAACTGAAATAAGAGTAAAGCGTATTGTTTTGCGGCTTATTGTCCAGTCATCCGACAGGTCGATAAGTTCTATTCGCTTTCTGATTTTCTGCATATATTTTTTAAGCGGTAAAATCCTGCCGCAGAGTATATAAACGGAATAAAGAAAGTCTTTCTTATGTTTCAGTTCCACTTTCAGTTCATTTCTTTTTCTGATCTGCATAAGCAGCATACATGCTATTGCGGCTATAGCAGCGACGGCAAGCATTGCTATAATCAATACCGTAACAGCCTTGTCAGTATTCATGCACTTTCACTCTCCGGAAAATACGTGTTTAAGTATTTATCAAATTCAGACCTTTCTTCATCGTTAAGGTTTTTCATAATTTCTGAAATCTGCGCAGTACTCGGTTTTGAAACAGCCTTATATGCCCCATTATCATATATTACAATGTCTTTTGTGACAAATATTTTCCTGTCGGTCATGCGCCTGTAAAATTCGCGGGTAATTGACAGGAATTGATTTATATCATTTTCACCGTCGGTTGACGGGATTTCGGGGTAATCGTCAATTTCAACGGGGATTATTTCGGTAATCCTTTCTATGTACCTGTGCCCTGAAATATCTTTTGTCAGATGAATGTCAAAATTGACAACATCGGCAACCTGCTGCTCGGCGATTTTTTCATTATTGAACTCCCCTGTCTGCAATAGATTGTTCCGCAGTGATTTAACGAGGTTTTCCGTTGTTTTCGCATGGTGAGTAAATATTGTGAACATGCTTGCCACCTGCGACATCTGGATCATCCATGAACTGACAGGAGCTGTTGCAACTTCGCCGAGAATATTAACGGTTCCGTCGGTTTTTTTCTGAAGATCAAGGCCTTCCTGGCCGGATATCGTAGATGTTTCACGGAACGTTAATATGTTTCTTTCCGGATATATTTTTCTAAGATGAAGTTCAAAAGCCATTTCCTGAATTCTCAGCGTAAAAGCAGGATTAATGTATTTTATGATAGCCATGAGGAGTGTTGTTTTTCCCGTTCCCTGCGAGCCTGTTATCGCCGTAACCCTGCATCCTTTTACAAGCCACTTTATAAGCGTTATCGGTATTTCGTTATATTTGTCGGTGATTAATTCCTCCGGCTCCGCTTTTTCGATGCTGTCGAACTTTCTTACGAAAAACGCCCATGATTCAGCAAAAGGAGGTCTTACAACAACGACCCTGCTGCCGTCTTTCATTTCGTTGACCTTGTATCCGTTGCTTTCGCTTAGCTGCCCGGGGTAATTGTAGCGGTATATGTTTTTGCATACCCTTATAAGTTCCGATTCCGAACCAAAGCTTAAAAACGAAAGATGTATCGTTTTTCCTTTAAAGAAAATCCAGACAGAGTCATAGCTTGACGGAAGATCGGACACTATTGGAATGCTTACCGATAAATCCGTTTCTTCGTGAAATGTAGGAGGTATGCCCGAAACTCCTCCCGATACGCCGTCTATGCGCATATCCCTTATTTCATCGATAACACCGTGGCCTTTATATAACTGGTATATCCTCTGGGCAACTATGTTTAGCTTATCTTCAAACGTGTTTTTGAATAAATAGTGCTTCATCGCGAAAAGTCTTTCTATATCGTCAGCAGTAATAACATATGACACCCCTTCCCCGACAGACTTTGGGGCATCCAGATTGTTTTCGGTTATAAGGATCTCCAATGCGCGGTAACCGTATTTTTTCTTATAGTGATACAAAAGTATTTCAAACTTATCATGCAGCGTAAGGTCTTTAGGGGTGTTGAAACTAATTATTTCGTTAATATTGTTCTCATCAACCTTGTACGATTTAACAAGTATATCTTTTATAAAATCTTTTATATAGTTTTTTGCGTTTACATCGCCGTACGTACAGGTTTTTAAAGCTCTTCGAAGGCGGTTTTTGTTGTGTATTCTTTTGTTGAACTCCTCCCTTGTTATGTTCATTTCATATAGGTTTGTGTTAAGGATCTCATTAAAAGAGTCCCTGATAAATTTTACAATTGTTTCAACAGAAAACTTGTCCTCTTCTTCCAGGACACTTCTGATTTCTGCCGGACGGCTATTTCTAAAATAATATATTAGAAAAGATAAAAACGCGACTGAAATTAAAATAATTATAACTTCGTTCATTATTTGTTTCCTCTTTTATGCCCTTTTTTGCATGGCGTCGATGCCTATACGATTAAGTATCGCTTCTGCGGTTTCCCTCACGCTGCTTATGAACGTATAATGTATATCGTGTTTGCCGGCTCCAGAGTTTCTGATGAAGAAATCAACCGCACTGCTTTCCGAGCATGCGTCGACAAAACCGATATTGTAAGGTATTGTATAGATATCCTGAATTCCGAACCTTTTTCTAATAGCTTTCAGGTTATATTTGGAGTCGCTGTCGTATTTGCCGAGAATAAAAAGCAGGTTATCGTTAAGGCCTGAAAAATTAGACAGATAGTCTTCCAAGACATGAATGCTCTGTGTAAGGTTTATGACAACGATGTCCGATTTCTCCAGTATTTTTAGGCTGATTTCATTGATACCCGGCGCCGTATCGACAAAGACAAGATCGTAAAAGCCGCCTGCAGACTGAAGTATCTTATTTATTGATTCTTTGATATTGTTTATAAAAATATCCCTGTTTGTATTCCTAGTTCCAATTAACAGATCAAGCCTGTTTTTTAAAACAGTTGTGGTATAGTTCGAAACATCTTCCTTTTCAAGCCTGTTAAATTTTATAGCCCGGCTTAAAGCGTCTATTCCTGTATCGGATAAATCGGTAAGCTCATGCCTTATATATTTCTTCTCAAGGAATGCGTGCTCCAGACTGCTTTTGTCAAAGTGAGCATGAGCTAAAAGAATTCTCATCCTGTATTCAAGCGCAATCATTATCGAAACCGCTGCCATATTATACGTTGTTCCAACCTGGTGGTAATTGCTCCAAAAAGATATCTGCATTGCGTTAACCTCCGCGTTGTGCTTTTTTTAACGCTTTTACGGCGGTTTTCTTGTCGATACCGAAAAGTTCGATTACACAATCGAGAAGCATTTGGCTTAATTCCGCCGGTATTCTGTTGAATTTGAAAATATCGTCATATTGGCTTGTCAGCCGGACAGCATATTCAGTTTCATTTAAAGGGAACTCATACTTTGCTATAATATTCGCGTTGTTTTCGATATTCAGCAATGAATCCGCATAGCGGGCCGTTATTTTGCCCGATGGCATATCGCGGTAAACACGTATTATATTCCGTATTTCCGCCGCCCTCGATAAATAGTTTGATAAAGGTACAAGATGGTGTTTTTGCATATCGCAAACAACAAACACAGCATCCATGCATTTTAATTCGCCTGATGCATTCCCGTTTATTCCATAATCAACAAGTACGGCATAAATATCATCCAAAGGCAGTTCTATAAGCTCTGTTGCGCCGCAGTCAAGAAAAACCTCGACTCCCCTGTAATCAAGCCTGTCTTTTGCGTATATCCCGACGGGGACCGAATAAATAAGTTCGTGACCGGAGGAACGGTCTACGATTGCGGCTTTCTCTCCAAGCGAATTTATTATCCTCGACAAATACAGTATTAAATCCGTTTTACAAAACCCGATAAATCCAAGCCTGATTTGCTGTTTTGGCACTATATCTCTCCTTTAAGATAAATTTGTATAGACAGGTATTTTGCCTAAACGCATAAACTAATCTGTTTGAAATCACTGCTGCTTATTTTCAGCTTTTTCGTCCTTTTCAGCTTCTTTTCGTATTTCGCTGTTTTTTGCTATTTCAGCGTTTACACCCGATACAACCCTTGATATGTTTTCGTTTGTCATTGCTTCAAGGTTTTCTTCCAACTGCCTGCGTGCTTCTCTCGCTAGCGCATCGCCTGCTTTTTTCAATATGTTCGGATCGTTTCTCATAAGCTCGAGGACGTCAAAATTTACAGGATAATAAGGTACAGCCTCATTCTGAAGTTCCGGAAGAACATATGCAACTGTGTAAATTTTTGTTCCCGGATGAATATAAGCGTCAATCACCGCGCTGTTTATCCTGTGTATCTCTGTTTCATCAAGCCGAAAACTGATAAGATTCTCCGCCTTGTTAAGAGTTTTCAGACGCTTCTTGCTTATAACGATATAATCCTCCCCGTTTGGAAATGTAATCCTTATATCGACATAATCACCGACGTTCTGGTTTGTTTGTATCATAAACATATTAAATTCAAGCTCCCTGACATCGTCATTTATATCACTGTCGGCGGTCATAAACTTAAACACAGGTATTCCTGCCTGTAACGCAGCTATGTTCACTTTTCCGAAATCGGATTCATCGATTAAACTATCCTGGGATATATCAAGTTTCATTTGTTCCTTTGAAAAAAGTTCTTCAGATAAAACGGTGCCGCACGGGATGTCGTCTTTTGGAACGTAAACCTTACGTTCAAGTGAATTGATATCATATTTCAATTCAAGAATTTGCGCACTATAGCTTTCTCTGACCGAATTTATCTGCATAATATGAAAATAATACGCTCCGCCTGAAACAACCGATACAATGATAATGAAAAGAATACCGGCAAGTATTGTAAATGATAGCCTTTTCTTTTTTTTCAAAAATGCCATTCATTTTTCCTCCTTAAAGCGGAGATTTCTGTTTGGAATAGTCTGCTGTATAGTTTCTCGATCTCTGATTTCAGTTTATTATCCTGTTTCCAGGGATTTGACGCATACGGAACCGTAATGATGTTCCTGAACCTGAAGTAAGATTTTATAACATTAATCGATCTTCGGTCCTGCATTGGGAATAACATAAAGGTATTGCGATCGTCAAAGATATTTCCGAATTTGTCCATAAAAAATCGAACCTGGGGCATTTTCCAGTCGGCACCGGGCGCGATTACAAGCTTGACATCGCTTCTCCGGAGCATTTGCGCAACATACTCGTCATATATGCCGTAATCGATAATGATATAATCAAAATCGGCCCTGCAGAAAGAATCTATTTTTTCCTGGTCCATCGAAGGGAAAACAGATAGACCTTGAATCCGGTAATAACCGTATTTGGCATATATGTTGTCTTTTCCAATAAGCTTGCACAACGCGAGCAAATCCCGGTTTTGGCAGTATTCTATGACAGCGGTTTTAAAACCATGGTTTTGAAGCCATATACCAAACATAAAACAAAAATGCGTTACTCCTGCGCCTTTTTGTATACCTGAAACGCTTACTTCCACGGCGTTTTTCCCGATTGCCGCAAGTTTTCCATTCCTGACAGGCTTAAGCCCGATTCTATTGAATGCTTCTTTCACATCGTATGTGTTCGCGTAACGATGATCAGGATCGGCTTCAATGCATTTTAGAATAATCTGCTTTAATTTATTCGATACTCCCGCCGCGTCAAGTTCTTTTCCTGTCATTTCTGTTTCGATATTCAGCGGGTGTTTTCCGGTCAACAGATGGAATAACGTCATGCCGAAATTATATATATCTGTTCTTTCATCGGTCTGTCCGAAGCCGTACTGCTCGGGTGCCGCATACCCGGGAGTGCCGAGGTAAACCGTGTCGTCGCTGCCGCCGCTTTTATAAAGCCTTGCAGAGCCGAAGTCTATAAGTTTTATGCTTTCATCAGGCAGAACGATCAGGTTTGAAGGCTTAAGATCCCTGTAAATAACGGGTTCAGGCACATAAGCATGCATATATGAAAGTGCGTCAAGAATCTGTATTGCCCAGCGGCAAACCCTGTCCTGTTCAATTCTCCCGTTCTGTTCTATTTGCTTTTTAAGCGTCGGCCCTTCATAATAGTCATAAACAAGTATTGTATAATCCGGTTCGCGTATGCAATCGACAAGTCGAGGGAAAACAGGATGATTTAAATTTTTAAGGATCTCCAGTTCGTTTTCGGCAAACTTTTCGCGTGAAGGTATAAATTTTAAAGCCCAGTATGTATTCAAATCGATATGTACGGCTTTATACACTTTTCCCGAGCCGCCGGTTCCAAGCCTTTCGATAATACGGTATTTTCCGTTTACTATTTTCCCGATCATGCCGAGTCCTCATAAAAATACACGTAATTATTTTTATTAAGAAAGAATTAGCCCGAATATTTTTAAACATTTTATTGTATGTTGCAAATATTGGCAAATACATGTATTTGCTAAAAATTCCATAATATATTATTATGTTTGTATGAATCGTCCTTTTTTTTGTTTGAATGGAAAAATCGGCAAAAAGTATTGTTTAAAAAGCACTTTTTTTTGCGTAAAAAGTTTTATATGCAAAATAAAATGACAGTATTATTTCCTGAAGTGAATAATATCCCGGGAAATATCAATAGAAATAGGAATATCCATATCATTTATCAGGCATTACCCCATTTTTAAAGAGTTAATGCCAAATCTGAAAAGGCAGAAGGATTAAATACCCTCTGCCTTTATTAGACATACTTAAGCTGTCGAACATGTGGTATTGCTATGTTTTGCATACCAAAATACTCGGAGGGTTTATATCCAAATCAACCGATATTACCCGATCGCAATCATCGGGCTCCCTGTCGGTTTGTCTTGGCGGAGCCGTGACAACGATCCTGTAGTTCGTCACTCCATCGTTATGCAGTGCTTTTTTTACTTCCCACAGGTGCATACCGGCAAATTTATTGGTATTCATTTCATACTTCCATTATTTCATTAATTTTAGCGGTTACAATTTTGTCAATGTCTTCTATGTAACCGTCGGTAATTTTCTGAATATCTTTTTCGGTATCAATTAAGTCGTCTTCCGTAATTTCACTGTTCTTTTTCATCTTTTTGTAAATATCTATCGCATCTCTTCTAACCTGTCTTATAGCGATTTTCGCGTTCTCTCCGCTTTTCTTTACCTGTTTTGTAAGCTCAACACGGCGTTCTTCGGTAAGAGGCGGGAAAAACAGCCTTATTAGCTTACCGTCATTATTTGGAGTCAGACCAAGGTTTGACGCTAATATCGCTTTTTCGATAGCGGAAAGGATTTTAGAATCCCACGGCTGAATAACAATCTGCCTTGCTTCCGGTATGCTTATGTTAGCAAGCTGGGTAATCGGTGTCGGCACACCGTAATAGTCAACTGTGACCTTATCCAAAAGACGCGGATTTGCGCGCCCGGCACGGATATTGGCAAGTTCTTCCTTTAAAACGGAAATTGTTTTGTCCATTTTTTCGGTTACATTACTGTAAGAGTTATCCATAGCTATACCTCCTTAGCAATATATGTTCCGATATTTTCTCCGGTCAGTACTTTAATTATGTTCTCAGGTTCCCTGATACTGAACACGATAACAGGTATATTATTATCCATACACAGTGTCGAAGCTGTAGAATCCATAACACCCAACTGGAGGTTGATCATGTCAAGATAGGTTATTTTGTCGAACCTTTTTGCTTCGTGGTTTACTTTCGGGTCGGAATCATAAACCGCGTCAACGTTTTTCGCAAGCAGAATAGCATCCGCGTCAATCTCCGCTGCTCTTAATGCGGCGGCGGTGTCTGTTGTGAAAAACGGGTTTCCTGTTCCGCACGCGAATATTACAACACGCTTTTTTTCCAAATGTCTTACCGCGCGTCCCCTGATATACGGCTCCGCAATTCTTCTCATATCTATAGCGGTCTGGACCCTCGTTGGCACTCCCTTGGATTCAAGCGTGTCCTGCAGCGCGAGCGCGTTGATTACAGTCGCAAGCATTCCCATATGATCCGCCGTAGTTCTGTCCATGCCTATTCCTGATCTGCCGCGCCAGAAATTCCCGCCGCCGACTACAATAGCGACTTCCACACCCATATCGGATGCTTCCTTAATTGATTCGCATATGCTGCCGAGTATTTCCTGATCTATTCCAAACCCATTAATGCCGGCAAGGGCTTCACCGCTGATTTTTAACATTACGCGCTTATATTTAAGCTTCATATTATGCTTCCAACCCCCTGTGCAGTCACCGCGGGTTAACCCGGTCAAACCGGATTACTGCTGTGATAACTGATATTTAAATAAAGGGTATATTACGATAATATACCCTTTTGCGAATAAATCAATTATTTACCTGCCTCATAACTTCTTCGGCAAAATTGTCTTCCCTTTTTTTCAGACCCTCGCCCATTTCATACCGCGTAAAACGGCGAACGCTTATTTTTTCACCGATTTTGGCAATCTTTTCGTTTATTACGTCCAATACAGTTTTATCGGTATCTTTAATAAAGGGCTGTTCAAGAAGGCATACTTGCTTATAATACTTTTCAAGGCGGCCTGCAACCATTTTTTCGGCTATTTGTTCAGGTTTCCCTTCATTCATCGCCTGGGCCTTAAGAATTTCCTTTTCTTTTTCAACAACCTCAGGGGGAATTTCCTCTCTTGAAACATACAAAGGATTGCTGGCAGCAACCTGCATCGCAATATCTCTTACAAGCTCGCGAAACTCAGTATTCTTTGCCGCGAAATCCGTTTCTATATTCACTTCGACGAGAACACCAATTCTTCCGCCGCCGTGGATATATGAATCTACTATTCCTTCGGCCGCAATCCTGCCCGCTTTTTTCGCAACCGTAGCAAGACCCTTTTCCCTGAGATACTCAACAGCTTTCTCCATGTTCCCGTTACTCTCGACAAGGGCCCTTTTGCAATCCATTAAACCGCTCCCGGTCATTTCACGCAATTCTTTAACCATTCCAGCAGTTATTTCCATTATTTATCCTCCTATTCATGCAACCGCTATTCTTCTACTTCTTCATTTTCATCGACTTCGCCGATGAGTTCTTCATCGAGTGTAATATCATCCAGTGAGATTTCTTCCAAATTAACCTCTTCGTTTTCCTTTTCATCTTCTGCCTGCGCGGCTTCAAATTGTTCACCCTGTCTTGCCTCAATTACCGCGTCTGCCATTTTGGAAGCTATAAGCTTAACCGCGCGTATCGCATCGTCATTACCCGGAATTACATAATCAACTTCATCGGGATCACAATTAGTATCGACAATTGCGACAATCGGAATACCTAATTTTTTAGCTTCCAGAATTGCTATTCTTTCTTTTTTCGGATCAACGACAAACAATACCGCCGGTTGTTTTTTCATTTCACGGATACCGCCAAGGTTTTTCTCAAGCTTCTCCATTTCAAGCTTCAGCTTTGTTACTTCTTTCTTCGGCAAAACGTCAAAAATCCCGTCTTCCTGCATTTTCTGAAGTTCGTTAAGCCTTTCGATACGTTTGCGGATTGTTTTGAAATTCGTCAGCATTCCGCCAAGCCAACGGTTGTTGACGTAGTACATGGCACAGCGTTCGGCTTCCTGCTTAATAGCATCCTGCGCCTGCTTTTTTGTGCCCACAAATAAAACATCACCGCCATCCATAACGGTATCACGGATAAAGTAATACGCTTCCTCCATTTTTTTAACTGTTTTCTGCAGATCGATAATATAGATACCGTTTCTTTCGGTGAAGATGTATTCCGTCATTTTGGGATTCCATCTTCTTGTTTGATGCCCAAAATGAACTCCTGCTTCGAGGAGCTGCTTCATAGATACTACAGACATAATATAAAACCTCCAATGTTTAGCCTCCGCAGTATTCAACTTTGTGAAGAAACCCTAAAATACACTTAAAAAAGCAGCTTTAGCATTGCTGCACCTGTATTTTTCGGGCACATTTTCACAAATCGTACTGCGTGTGTATTTTAGTCCTACGTTAGTATAACACACGAGCCTGAAATTGACAACCGCCGTTTTACATTAGTTTTATTTTTTATCCTGGGATTATTTGAAAAAGTAAATTCCACCCCAAATTACTCGACGGCGGAATTAACTTTTGCAAATTAGAAGAAATGATGAAGGTGGAATTTACTTTTTCTATTGACCTTTTTTTTATCCTGTTAATCTTCATTAATATAAAAGTAAGATCCTTCGTGCCTGACAGCCCAATAATTCATTTTTATAAATTCGAATTTTTTATCACGTTAAATAGCCTTAGCATCGTAACAATCGACTGTTCCCTCGTGTAGCTGCCGTGCGGAGAAAACCTGTTGTTTCCAACCCCGCCCATGACCTTTTTATTACCTGACCGATCAACGAGGGATGATATGAAAAGGATGCTGTCTGCCGCCCAGTCGGCAAATTCGCCGTTGTCTGAAAAAATTTCGGGAGCGTTTTCGCTTGAATCGATACCCAATAAAGCAGCCGTTCTTGTTAACATAACAGCAGCCTCCTGGCGGGTAATCATTCCGTCGGGATTAAACCTGCCGTTTCCAACGCCTTTTACAATTCCAAGAGCGTTTGCAGCCAGGATTTCAGGTTCGGATGTATCGATAAACGGGTTTTGCAATGTCTTAATCCCTGCTTCATCCAATATTTCCTGTAACGGCTTACCTTTTATTTCAGTAAGAAGGTTCATTGCGAGTTTGCAAAAATCACCGCGCGTGATGTTGTCCAGGTATCGTCCTTGCAGCGGCGGCGGCACGAGGTTTAAAGAAATAGCCTTTTTAATGTCATTTACCGCCCATTCGCTGGCCCGTTCGATATTGAATCTGAAGACCGAAACGTCGCCTTGTTGAAAATCATTAATAGTGGATATTACATGAAAAACCGTGCTTTCATTTATTTTAATCGGTTTATCATATCTGTTGCTGTAAATCGTCGGGATTGATCCATCAGTTGTATATGAATATTAACGTACGGAAAATGACAGAAAAACGACACTTCAACTTCGTTAATATAAGTGCCTTCCTCTGTACCGGTTTTTACCTTATACGGATCATACAGCATGAAAAGCCGAACAGTATAGTTTATTTCTGCTTCTGTGCCATCAGTTCTTGTAATGCCTGATATATTCACATCAAATATGTCATTTTCGAGATAAGGTTTTTCTTCATCAAAATCCGGGCAGAAAATAATACATTTTCCAAGGGCTCCACCATTGTATACGCCAAAGTAACCGTTATCGTTTTTAAAAACAGAATCTTTTTTGAATTGCCAGACTTTGTTGTCCCTTCTTCTGGTAAGGGTTACCACGGCATTATCAATTGAATTTGCATCATAAGCGGCGCCCAGGTTTACCGACCAGGGAAGATATGAAACCATAAATTCTATAGGCATATTCTTCGCAGGCCATGCAATAAAATCATATATTACACTTTTACCGGAATTGTCAAATACATACGTGCTTGAATATCCATTGCAGTATCCGAAACCGATTTTCCCCAACGTTCTGCTCAATAACCACTGCCGGTGCCCCACTTTGGCTATGTTTGAAGAATCAGCATCTCTCATGCAGCTAAGAATGCTTTGAATGATGTTACTGTGCCCCTTGCCCAGGTTTGAGCTTGCTGTTCCTTTAGATGCAATATTATAAAATTCCTCGGGCATATCATCAGGTTTTTCAGGATAATGCGTAATTTGATCGATAGCAGCAAGCAAAACAACCCCATGCTGGGCATAATTTATACATTTTTCATCCAGCGTGACCTCATACGGATACCCGGCAATATATCTTATAAAATTAACCAAATTTAAAGCTTCCTGAAGGTATTCATCCTTTATCTTGCCTGCACTGTACGGATATTCTTTACTTGGCCTTATATCATATTCTACATATCCTGAATCAAACCTGAACGGAGCCTCATGGTACTTTTCAATTATTTCTTCAATTGTCCTGTCTTCCAGTGGAACCCGGTCATCTGCCATGCTTACCGGCGTTGAAACCACCATAAAAATAAGAACTGACAGAATTGATAAAGCAGCTTTTAGTTTCTTTAAGTTCACAGTTTACCCTCCAAAAGCAATATGAAATTGATTTAAATGGCATGTACATTATTATATTGGAATCAGATAATAAATCAATAATATTTTACATAATCTGTATATGGAATTTATAAATTTTATGTGGTTGCTCATGAAAAGTTAATATCATGACCCAGGTTTTGCTTAATTTTATTCGTGTTCTTCAATACATTACCTGTGCTCTTTAATTCCCCTATAATTTTTCCGTTTTCATCTTCCCCTTTTTCTTCAAATATGAATAACGGATTGAGCTTTACATTCCCGTCTTCGTAATCAAGTACTTCAGAAATTTCTACAACCTTCCTGGTTCCATCCCTGAAACGCGACAAAAAGATCATGATATCAAGACTTGATGCCATTTGTTTGCGGATTGCTTCCAAAGGCAATGGAACAGCCATCAATACCATTGTTTCAAGCCTTGTAAGCATGTCTTTTACCGAGTTCGCATGGCCTGTTGACATTGAGCCTTCATGGCCCGTATTCATTGCCTGAAGCATATCAAGAGCTTCCGCTCCGCGGACCTCACCGACAATAATTCTTTCGGGTCGCATTCTCAAAGATGTCTTAATTAGTGCCCTGATTGGTATTTCCCCTAGCCCCTCGGTATTCGCGTTCCGGGTTTCCATTTGTGCGAGATTGGTTATGTTTGAAAGCCTTAATTCCGCCGAATCTTCTATTGTAATAATGCGTTCGTTTGACGGAATAAAGTTTGAAAGGACATTGAGAAAAGTTGTTTTGCCCGAACCCGCGCCTCCGCATATGAACATATTGTATTTCGCCCGTACGAGTTTTTCAAGAAAGTCGGCCGCCTCTTTCGTTATGCTCCCCATTTTTACCAGGTTTACCATTGTAAGCGGCTTGTCGGAAAATTTCCGTATCGTGACAAGCGGCCCGTTCAGTGCCACGGGACTTAATACAACATTAACCCTGGAGCCGTCCGGGAGCCTCGCGTCCACTATCGGCTCGGCTTCATTAACGCTCCGGTTAACGCGCGATACAATGCGCTGTATAATATCTTCGAGCTGTTCCCTGCTCTCAAATTTCAGCGGTACCTGCTTTGAAACCCCGTTTTTTTCAATAAATATTTTATCAGGTCCGTTTATCATTATTTCAGTGATTTCAGGGTCCTGAAGCAGCGGTTCAAGAATGTCATGACGTCTTAATGAATTGAAGACCGAATCAACCAGCCGTTTTTTATCGCTTATTTTCAGGTGTAGATCCCTAACCCTTTCAAAAACTGCTTCTTCGACAAGCGAGTACAGCTTATCATCCATTTCGGATTCTGATATACCGGATAATTCGGTTTTCCTTAAGACACTCTGGCGGATCTCTCTTAATAAATCCGGGCTTTTTATTGAATTCATAGACCTTTCCTCGTTTTTTAAGTCCCCGGTTAAAATATTATTTATCACAGGAAATAAGGGCATGTATTCGGTTCAAAAAAGAACAACTTTGAATGTATGGTTTCCAGTCTTCCGGCAATGCCCTAAGTTCCGGAATGCGGCAAATGTTGCCCGGCTCTTCTACCAGTTCGTTTTCCGGCGGCATCGTCTGAATCCACTTAAGCTTTTCTGCCGTATTGATTGCCAGACTGTTAATCATGTTATTAACCCGCTGCTTTTGATGCAAAAAATTCGGGCTTATCGGAACAAAAACCGTCGATGCGGCTTCAAGCCATTTGGCAGTGTAAGGCCCGGCGTTAAGCTCAATATCGGCTATAACGATTTTGTAGTGTCCCCATAACTTAAGCGCTTCAATAAGGGAATCCATTTCATTTTCATTCAATTCCCACATGTCATTTGGATTGTCAATCGGAGGTACCATATTTAACCCTGTATAATCGGTATACACGGCACTATCAAGCGCAATACCGGTATTTTCCTTTGACGCTTTTATATGATAAAGGATATCCGACAGGCTTTTGTTTGTAAAATTCTTTTCCGGATTAAGCCTGTAAAACGGGAAAGATTCAAAATTCATATATACGGCGTCTTCACATGCATAAGCCAGATATAATGCGAACGTTGATTTTAATGCCTGGTCGGGCGATAAGCATACGATTATTTCACTTTTACCGGGTTTTCTCCATTTTGAGACTTTCCCATATTCGGACACGACAGAAAGAACTGCCGACGCAATACCGGGAGCAGGCTGATACTTTTCAATTTGTTTCAGCTTGCTGTATTTTTCGCTGTGTATCTCTCCAAGAATAATAATATTATTGTTTACTTCGGGCTCGGAACTTTTTTCTCCGTTTAAACCGCATAAAAAAGATTCTTCAGCCAATACTACATCCGGGATTTCATTTTCGTTCAGATAAAAGTTCGCAAAGCTCTCTTTTTCAGTAAATACCGATACGCGGAACTGCTGCGGCCTGTTTGCCCTGAACCAGTTGGCAAGATTTTTTATATAATCTTCGTCACAGCCCGCAATTATCATATTTATCTGTGGCATTATTTTACCCCCAAAAACAAGAATATTGGCGCACTTCTCGCGGCAGCAAACAGACCGAATTATTACAAGTCGTACATATCGTTAAGAATTTGCGTTCCAACAGGTGTTTTGAAGTATTGTTCACGTATTTTTACTATGCCTTCCTTATCAATTTTGTGCTCGTGTAAATTAACAAGAAAATCCGCCTCTATCAGGATCTGAAAATCAATATCGTCGACAAGTTGATAGCTATGATGATGCCCTACCATAAAACAAATCCTGTCAATATCATCCTGTTCAAGGGATATCTCTTTAAGCAGGCTTCTTGCAATCGGCGCGCCTTCCATCTCCTGATAATGCCCTGCGGTTGAATTGTATTTCCTTTCGCTTTCTAAAATGCCAATATCGTGAAGAAGGGCTGTTATTTCAAGTACATACAGCTTGTCCGTTTTAAAGTTTGACAGAAGGGCAATATTTCTCGCCAGTGAATATACTTTAAGAGCATGGTGAATGCGCCTGGAATCACCGTGGAAATATTCTACCATTTTTTGCATAACTTTTGCAACAATTGTATCCGACACCTTTTTCCCTCCAGCAGCTAAAAACATTTTGCGGGTTTAGACTTACAAAATATATTTCCCTGTTTCACGGAATGTTACTCGTCTATTGCCGCATAACATTAGTATTTGAATTTTCCTCTAATTTACTATAAATGTCAAGAGCAATTTTATGATATTGCACGAACTATGGTAACCGTACATTGGATAAACTTGATATAAAAAATAATGAACAGCTAAATTATTACTATTTCCGATATCAGGATATCTCTTATTATCTCTTCTTCCTTATAAAAGAGCGGAAATAATATTTTAAACCTTATTTTTACTTTCATATTAAGCCTGTGTACGGTCTTGTTCATTTCATTGTATTCAGACACAGTTTCCGGTTTTACCTTAACCGTCCCGACAGGCTCAACCTTTATCGGGATTGACAGGCCTGACGGTAACAGTAAACTTCGGCCTGTTATTTCATGGATTGATATATTGATTCTCTGGTTTTGTTTTTTCGATATTTCTTCATTTATATAATCGCATACATATGCTGTATAACTATTTATTTCAACAGCGGAGGTTTTAATTGATGTCACTTCGCCCTTATTTGTTTTTTCAACCTCTAAAAAACCGTTAACAGGGTATTTTGCGCTGGCTGACAGAATGCTGTTATCAATAAACTCATTAACCAGTTGTATTGCTTTTTTGTTGCCGGTACTTTCCAAAGCCTTATAAAATTTTACGGAAGCGCTGCTTATAAAAACAATAAAACATGCAATAAACGCAAATAGCCTCGCGATAACGACAAAACGCGGAAGATATGCATTACCGGACCTGTTATATCTTGTTCTAAGGTAAGGAACATATCTCGGTTCCATACACCTTCGCATAAAAATACCCCCATACATTTAATATACTGTATAGGGGTCATTCAGGTGCTAGTATATATTTCTTGTTTTAATCTAGTCAAGGTAATCTTTCAGTTTTTTGCTCCTGCTCGGATGACGAAGCTTTCTTAACGCTTTTGCTTCTATTTGTCTTATTCTTTCACGCGTTACATTGAATTCCTTTCCCACTTCTTCAAGAGTACGGGCTCTTCCGTCATCAAGCCCGAACCTGAGGCGTAAAACTTTTTCTTCACGCGGGGTAAGGGTATCAAGCACATCGATAAGCTGTTCCTTAAGCAGCGTAAATGCGGCTGATTCGGCAGGAGCCGGGGCGTCGTCGTCGGGAATGAAATCACCAAGATGGCTGTCTTCTTCTTCTCCTATAGGAGTTTCAAGGGAAACAGGTTCCTGCGAAATTTTCATTATCTCCCTTACCTTATCCTCGGACATTCCCATTTCCTTTGCGATTTCCTCGGGCAGCGGTTCTCTGCCGAGCTCCTGGAGCAGCTGCCGTGACACGCGAATGAGCTTGTTTATAGTTTCAACCATATGCACAGGTATGCGGATTGTTCTTGCCTGATCCGCGATTGCGCGCGTAATAGCCTGGCGTATCCACCATGTTGCGTAAGTGCTGAATTTAAAACCTTTTTTATAATCAAATTTCTCAACGGCTTTTATAAGTCCAAGATTACCTTCCTGGATTAAATCAAGAAACAGCATTCCGCGGCCCACATACCTTTTCGCTATACTTACGACAAGACGCAAATTAGCTTCCGCAAGGCGCTTTTTAGGCTCTTCCTCACCGGCCTCCATCCTCTTCGCAAGTTCGATTTCCTCTTCAGGCGTAAGAAGCGGGACCTTTCCTATTTCCTTCAGATACATTCTCACGGGGTCATCGACAGTAACGCCTTCAGGTATGCTCAGTTCCGGATCTTCATCGATACTGATATCTTCCAAATCATCATCAATCTCAGGTACGACCTCTATACCCATATGTTCAAGCGTATCGTATATTTTTTCAATTTGTTCCGGAGGCATTTCAATCTTTTCAAAAGCGTCCATAACTTCTTTATAAGTCAATACACCCTTAGCCTTACCGTCGTTTGCAAGCTCATGCAAAACGGCGGCAGGATCCTTTTTCGCTGCCTTTTTATTATTCTTATTGTTGTCCTTATCGACAGCTTTTACGTCTGCAGACGCCTTTTTATCGTCCTTATCGGCAGCTTTTACGTCTGCAGATGCCTCTTTATCGTCTTTATCGGCAGCTTTTACGTCTGCAGATGCCTTTTTATCGTCCTTATCGGCAGCTTTTACATCCGCCGCTACCTTTTTTTCGTCCTTATCGCCAGCTTTTTCAACAGTTTCGACAGCCCCCGCAGGCAACTTGTTTTTCTTGCTCTCTTTCTCTTCCATATCTATATATTTTCACCTCTCATCAATTTTACGTTTTTAAATCTGTTTACTCATTCGTATTTTTTCTATTACCGATTGCAGCTTAAGCTCCAATTGCTTTTTTTCGTCCATATCGGTAATATTCTTCAAATGCATCAGAATATCCTTTTTTTCTTCTTCAAGTTTTATTACTTCCAATTTTGTAATTATGTCATCCATCGCTTTTTCCGGATTTTCAAAGTTACACGAACTTTTTACCAGGTGTATGATTTCAGACGCTGTATCGGCGTTAAGCTTTGTTATAAATTCTTCGAGCAAAAAATCATTTCCTTCCGATAACCTCCGGTACAGGATTCCGGCTGTTTCACGAATTGTTCCGTCGCTGAAGCATGATAAAGGATACCTTTCCGAAGCCTCACGGAACAAATGATTTTCCCGGCTTAATAAAGAAATAAGCATCATTTCATAGCGCCTTCGCATTCCTTTTTTTCTATCAAAGGAACTTGGCCTTATTGAACCCGTAAGTTCTTTTTTGGCTGTTGCGAATTCCTTGCTCTTCTCCATCCGCTTCTTCCGGCTTATTCTTCTGTTAGTTTCGGCCAAAAGAGCGTCAAATGAAATATTATAATCACGGGAAATGCTCTTCATAACAATTTCCCGTTCGACAATATTATCCTGTTCGGCAAGAATATCCGCCGCGCCGTTAAGAAAAGCCATTTTTCCATCAATACTGTCCTGTGGAAATTCATCCTTAAGCTGTTTTATCCTGTATTCTAAAAGGGATAATGCCCTATCGGCAAGGTTTTTAAACTTCTCCGGCCCGTTTTTCCTGATATATTCATCAGGATCTTTTCCATCCGGCATTTGAAGCACTTTTACGCGGCATCCCAGCCGTCCTAAAACCTCAAGCCCCCTTTCCGTTGCTTTTTTGCCTGCAGAATCGGTATCATAAGATATAATAATCTCATCTGCATATTTTTTAAGAATCCGGCTTTGCATATTTGTCAAGGCAGTGCCAAGGGAAGCAACCGCATAAGGAATACCGGCCTGATGCAGTGCAATCACATCCATATAGCCTTCAACGACAAGAATTTTTTTTTCGATATTTTTCTTCGCGATATGCATGCCGAATAATTCACGGCCTTTGCTGTAAACAAGAGTTTCAGGCGAATTTATATATTTAGGAAGCTTGTCGTCTAACACCCTTCCTCCGAATGCTACAACATTTCCGCGTATATCGAATATCGGAAACATTACCCTGCCCCTGAAACGGTCGTAAAGTTTTCCGTTTTTATTTTTTATGCAAAGCCCTGCTTCTACCAGGGTTGCTTCGCTGTAACCCTTGCTTAATAAATGCTTTGTTAAGGCATCCCATTCACCGGGAGAATACCCGAGCCCAAAACGCTTTATTATATTACGGCTTAACCCTCTTTCGAAAAGATACCTTTGGGCCATCCGGCCAATATCTCCCGTTAAGCATGAGTAGTAGAACCTTGCGGCTTCCCTGTTAACCTCCATAATTTCCTTCCTGAGCCTGCTTTTATGCTGTTCTTTAGTGTCATCAGGCTCCGGAAGATTTATTCCGGCTCTCTCGGCAAGAAACCGCAGCGCTTCGGGAAAATCCAGGTTTTCTATATTCATAATAAAGTGGAAAACGTTGCCTCCATTATTGCAGCCAAAACAGTAATATAACTGCTTTACCGGTTCCACGTAAAATGATGGAGTTTTTTCCCTGTGAAAGGGGCATAATCCGAAATATCCGGCGCCTCTTTTTTCAAGGCGGAGATATTCTGACACTATTTCCACCAGATCACTGTTCAACCTGATTTCTTCAATTAACTCGTCGGGATAATAAAACATAAGCCCCCCAAAACCATATACTTATGTTATTCGACAGTTTTTCGCAAAATCCTTCTTAAAAAATCGAAAAAAACATGATATTTTATTCCGGCTTTTTATTCCCTCCATGAATTGGGAATATAGATTTTTTTGAAAACATTCACCGCATACCTGTCGGTCATGCCCGCTATATAATCGCAAACGACGTGGTGTATGCCTTCCTTTTCGACAACGGATGAATATTCTTTCGGAAGAATCTCCGCGTTATCAATCAAATAGAAGTACAGCCGCCTGACCATAAGCTCCGCTTTTCCTTCCTCGGCCTTAGCAACCGATCCGATATACACATTCCTAAACATAAATTGTCTAAGTTCATCGGACGCTTCGGCATATTCCGCGCTCATCCGGATATCGTCCCTGTCCATGCTGTTTTGAATTATATTTACGATCATGTTGTTAATCCGTTCACTTGATGTATTTCCCAGGACCTTAAGGCACTCCAGGGGAAGATCCTCCTGTGATATCAAGCCTGCGCGAATAGCGTCTTCTATGTCATGGTTAATATACGCAATTCTGTCGGCATACCGGACAATCCTCCCTTCAAGCGTTTCTGCCTGTTTGCTGCCCGTATGGCATAAAATCCCGTCACGGACCTCATAAGTTAAATTTAAACCCTGACGGTTTTTTTCGAGTTTTTCGACGACCCTTACGCTCTGTTCATTATGATAAAACCCCAGCGGACATATTTCCTGCAGTACTCGTTCTCCTGAATGCCCGAAAGGAGTGTGACCGAGATCATGGGCGAGCGCAATAGCTTCGGTAAGATCCTCATTCAGTTTTAAACTTCGGGCTATTGTACGCGCTATTTGAGATACTTCCAATGTATGTGTCAAACGTGTCCTGTAATGATCTCCTTCAGGAGAAATAAAAACCTGGGTTTTATGCTTCAATCTTCGAAATGCCTTTGAATATATAATCCTATCCCTGTCTCTCTGAAAATCAGTCCTAATATCGCATTTTTTCTCCGGGTGTTCCCTGCCCCTTGTCTTTGAGGATAGTTTGGCAAAAGGGGACAAAAACTGTTCTTCCCTTTTTTCGGTTATTTCTCTTATCAGCATTGCTTTACCCCATTATATATACGTTTAAATTTCATAATTGTTTTAATTTGTACCCTTAATTATATACCCTAATTATTTACCCTTAATAATTAGTATAAAAAATATTATCGCAAAAAACGGGCAGTCGCCGTATAGTTAACTGCCCTAAACACTGTCGGTAATGCAAATGATTGCAACAGGTAAATTTATTTTCAGCTTAATATTATTTTATATCGAGTTCAAACAATTTCTGCAAATTGTTTTTCCTTTGAATTCTATCATTTGTTCGGATGCTCTTTCACAGAACGTACACCGCGGCACATACTTGTCCAGCACAACATTGCCCTGTTCGTCAACAAACATTTCTATATTGTCTCCTTCTTTAATCTTAAGCTGCTTTCTAATTGATTTCGGCAGGACAATGCGCCCAAGAGAATCCAATTTTCTTACATATCCTGTTGCTTTCATACTATTCCCCCTTGTTAACCTTAATTAAGCAACATACTGTTGCATTTAACCTGCGCCCGGTAATTTGGCGAAAATCATAATAATTGTTTTACTTGTCATTGCAAGAAGTGAGTAACCAGTAAATAAATCAGAACACTTAATGCACGTTGTAATAACGTCACGACTTCCGGACAAGCTAACGACACTTCATTAATCTGATAAGCATTTCTCTGCTCAAATGATAACAATCAGGATACTGACCCATCTTTCGAATCGTTTCTTAAAATATATTATCTAATAAAAAACTCCTGCCGATACCAAAAAGATACCGCACAGGAGCATTTTTGTCAATATTTACTTTTTCAGCCATGACATCATTTTACGAAGCTCTTTTCCGGTACGTTCAAGCAGGTGTTCGGCTTCTTTCTTTCTGGATGTAATCAGCCTTGCCCTGCCGCCGGATTTGTTTTCCGAAATCCACTTCGACGCAAAACTGCCGTCCTGGATGTCCGCGAGCACATGTTTCATTGCTTTTCTGCTTTCTTCATTGATTATCTTTTTACCTGTCGTATAATCACCATACTCAGCGGTATCACTTACCGAATAACGCATGTATCCGAACCCGCCTTCATATATTAAATCCACAATAAGTTTCATTTCATGGATGCATTCAAAATACGCGATTTCGGGCTGATATCCGGCTTCCACGAGTGTTTCGAATCCCGCCTTCATCAGTTCGGTAACGCCGCCGCACAAAACGGACTGTTCACCAAACAGATCGGTTTCTGTTTCTTCACGGAATGTTGTTTCCAGAATTCCCGCACGTCCTGAACCTATTCCTGAAGCATACGCAAGTGCATAATCACGCGCTTTTCCGCTGTAATCCTGGTGAACCGCAATCAGCGACGGAACGCCGCGGCCTTCAAGATACTGCGAACGTACCGTATGACCGGGGCCTTTCGGCGCGACCATGATAACATCCACATACTCCGGCGGTACTATCTGGCTGAAATGAATATTGAACCCGTGCGCAAAAAGCAAAACATCTCCTTCTTTGAGATTTTTCTCTATGCTTTCTTTAAAAACATCGGCCTGAACCTGATCGGGCACGAGGATCATGATTAAGTCAGCAGCTTTTGCCGCGTCCGCGGTATCCATAACCGTTAAACCGGCGGATTGCGCTTTTTCGCGGCTTTTTGAATTCGGAGCAAGACCCACCACGACATCTATTCCGCTGTCTTTTAAATTCAGGGCATGAGCATGTCCCTGGCTTCCGTATCCGATTACCGCTACCTTTTTATTTTCGAGCAGTTTCAGTTCACAGTCACTGTCATAAAACAGTTTTGCCATTTCTATTCATCCTTTCTTTTTAACAAATTTTATATCAGCATTTATTCATCGAGTATCGTTTTTGCTCCGCGTTCAAGAGAAAGTAAACCTGTGCGGGCATCTTCAAGTATGCCGAACGGCCGCAGCATCTCGTACATCGCCTCGGCCTTTTTGCTGCTGCCGGATACCTCAATTGTAAGGGTATCTTTTGATATGTCTATTATATTTGCCCTGAACACTTCAGCAATCTGCATTATCTCGGAACGGACCGATGTATCGGCCCTGACCTTAATCAGTGCCAGTTCACGGCTTACGGAATTTTCGGCGTCAAGACGTACCACTTTAATTACATCTACCAATTTCGCAAGCTGTTTCTGCACCTGATCTATGATATTATCATCGCCGTTAACAACTATCGTCATGCGGGATATTTCGGGAATGTTTGTGGTCCCTACGGCAAGACTGTCAATATTAAAGCCCCTCCGGCTGAATAACCCGGATACTCTTGATAACACACCCGCTTGGTTGTTTACGAGAACCGAAATAATATGTTTCAATAAAAACACCTCCTATAATAATACCGCGCCTTTGCTCGCAGATGTAACCAGCCTTGCATATCTTCCGAGATACCCCGTCCTTATCCTCGGTTCAGGAGCTTTCCATGATTGCAGCCTCTTGTTTATTTCTTCCTGTGACAGGTTCACATTAATCTTTCCTGCCGGAATATCAATATCTATTATGTCGCCGTCCTGAACTATCGCTATAGGCCCTCCAACCATCGCTTCGGGCGAAACATGTCCAATTGAAGCACCTCGTGAAGCACCGGAAAAACGCCCATCCGTGATAAGCGCTACATCCTTGTCCAGTCCCATGCCTGCTATCGCCGATGTAGGACCGAGCATTTCACGCATCCCCGGACCGCCTTTAGGACCTTCATAACGGATAATTACAATGTCACCCTTGCGGATCTCTCCGTTATATATTGATTTAATAGCTTCATCTTCGGAGTTGAAAACCCTCGCAGGTCCGCTGTGCCGCAGCATCTCTTCGGCTACGGCAGCCCTCTTGACAACAGCACCTTCGGGGGCTATATTACCTTTTAAAACCGCTATTCCACCCGTCTCGCTGTAAGGATTATCTATGCTGCGTATAACATTGTTGTCTTTTACAATGGCATTATTTATGTTTTCTGCTATCGTTCTGCCGGTAACAGTTATCAAATCAGTATACAGCAGGTTTTTACGGGCAAGTTCTTTCATTACCGCTTTCACCCCTCCTGCACGGTGCAGGTCTTGGACGTGATGGGGTCCGCTTGGGGCGAGCTTGCACAGGTTCGGAACCTTTGCGCTTATTTCATTAACAATGTCAAGATCCAGTATTAATCCCATCTCGTGCGCTATCGCCGGAAGATGAAGCACGGAGTTTGTCGAACAGCCCAGCGCCATATCAACCGTAAGCGCATTTTCAAAAGCTTCCGGGACAAGTATATCGGAGGGTTTTATGTTTTTTTGAACCATCTCCATAACTTTTACGCCGGCAAGCTTGGCAAGGCGTATCCTTTCCGCATATACCGCAGGTATGGTCCCATTGTCGGGAAGGCCAAGACCAAGCACTTCGGTTAGGCAGTTCATTGAATTGGCTGTAAACATGCCCGAGCATGAACCGCAACCGGGACAAGCGTTATTCTCGTATTCAATCATATCTTTTTCATCAATATATCCGGCTTTTACAGCGCCGACTGCTTCAAAAACGCTGTTCAGATCTATATAATTCCCGTCCATTGTTATCGACAGCATCGGACCTCCGCTGACAACAACACTGGGCACATTCACCCTTGCGGCGGCCATCAGCATTCCGGGAACTATTTTGTCACAGTTCGGAATAAAAACCAATCCGTCAAAGCTGTGTGCCTTTGCCATCGCTTCACATGAATCGGCTATGATTTCTCTTGATGCGAGCGAATATTTCATCCCTTCATGTCCCATCGCAATACCGTCGCATACGCCGATAGTGTTGAATTCAAAAGGCGTTCCGCCCGCCGAGCGTATACCGGCTTTAACCGCCTCCGCAATTCTGTCGAGATGGATATGTCCGGGAATTATTTCACTTGCAGAATTAGCGACTCCTATCAACGGGCGCGCGATTTCTTCATCGGTATAACCCATTGATTTCAGCAAAGCTCTGTGAGGTGCTTTTTCAATTCCCTTTTTTATTGCATCGCTTAACATTTTTTTCACCTCATTTTATATTCAATCATATATCAGTTCATCGATACCTTTACCGGGAGGCACAATGGGCAGAACCATTTCATCAATGCCAATGACAAAATCAATAACAACAGGACGGTCATTCGAGCTAAGAGCTTTTTCAATCGCAGGCTCGACCTGTTCCGGTTTTTCAACGCGAATTCCGATGGCCCCGTATGCGTCGGCCAGCTTAACAAAGTCCGGTCCCCTGTTAAGCGTAGTCTGTGAATACCTTTTTTCATAAAACAATGTCTGCCATTGACGCACCATGCCAAGGGTGCCGTTATTCATAACGGCAATTATTACCGGAAGCTTGTAATGAACGGCGGTGGCAAGCTCATTGCAGTTCATTCTGAAACTTCCGTCCCCGGCGATATTTATTACTTTTTTATCGGGTAGAGCAATTTGCGCACCGATCGCGGCTCCCGTGCCGTATCCCATCGTACCGAGGCCGCCGGACGAAACATACTGCCTTGGTCTTTTAAACTTATAATACTGGGCTGCCCAGATCTGGTTCTGTCCTACTTCGGTTGTTATTACAGCTTCGCTGTCTGTCATTTCGCTGATCTTTTCAATTATGAACTTAGGCGTCAGCCTGCTATTGTCAGTATTGTTGTTTCCGTATTCCTCCATCCATGACATGACATTTTTTGCCCATAAGCTGTCTTCAATTGGTTTGATTCTTTCCAGGATTCCTTTTAGTACCTGTTCGATATTCCCGGAAAAAGGATAGTGAACGGTAATGTTTTTATTTATCTCGGCCGGATCGGCGTCAATATGCATTATCCTAGCTTTTGGGGCAAATCGTCTCATATCGCTTATAACACGGTCTGAAAAACGCGCTCCGACCGTAATAAGCAAATCGCATTCCGAAACAGCCCTGTTTGAAACCCGCGTACCGTGCATGCCGAGAAGTCCCATATACAATGGATAATTATACGGGACAGAACCTGTTCCCATTAATGTTGTCGAAATAGGAGCCTTGATTTTTTCCGACAACTCAATGAGAATATCGGTAACACCGGCTATTATCGTACCCCCTCCCGAAAGAATAACAGGCCTTTCGGATTTTTGTACGGCTTCGGCAGCCTCGTCGAGGTCCTCTTCGGTAAAGCTATTCTTTACCTTCAGGTTTAATCTGCTTTTTACGCCGGCAGGTTTAAACTCGGTTTTGTTGATCGTAACATCCTTGCATATGTCTATAAGTACAGGCCCGGGCCTTCCGGTTGAAGCAATCTGAAAAGCCATCCTGATTATGTCGGCAAGCTTTTCAACGTCCTTCACCAAAAAATTATGCTTCGTAATCGGCATTGTAACTCCAGTAATATCGACTTCCTGGAACGAATCCTTTCCAATAAGCGACGAATGGACTTGCCCGGTAATCGCTACAACAGGAACCGAATCCATATAAGCGGTAGCTATTCCCGTAACAAGATTTGTAGCTCCCGGGCCGGAAGTAGCCATGCACACTCCTGTTTTACCCGTCGCCCGGGCAAAGCCGTCCGCTGCATGGGCCGCTCCCTGCTCATGGGTTGTAAGAATATGATTTATACCCGTGCCCCTTCTGTACAATGAATCGTATATGTTAAGGACAGCACCGCCGGGAAATCCGAATATTGTATCAACTTTTTGTTCTTTCAAACACTCAATAACGATATCCGCTCCGCTTAACTTCAAGAATAAAACCTCCATTTACGATATTTTTCATAAAAACCAAAAAGAACCTAAATCCTTGCTACCACCTCATCACCCATTTGTTCGCATCCTATTACCTTTGCATTTTCAGTGGCTATATCGCAAGTCATAAGATTATCTTCAAGTACCTTTTCAACGGCGTCCTCAATTGCCTTTGCCGCCGGTTCAAGTTTAAATGAATATCTTAACAGCATAGCCGCCGACAGTATTGTCGCCAGCGGGTTTGCCATATCACGTCCCGCGATGTCGGGCGCGGAACCGTGAACCGGTTCATACAAACCAAGACTGCTCTCTCCAAGGCTGGCAGAAGGAAGCATACCAATTGAGCCTGTGAGCATTGCCGCCTCATCCGAAAGAATATCACCAAACATATTCCCTGTAACAATAACATCAAACTGTTCAGGATGTATAACGAGCTGCATGGCAGCGTTATCAACATACAGATGGTTTAATTCGATATCTGGGTATTCTTTTGATACTTCTATAACTATTTCACGCCAGAACCGCGACACTTCGAGGACGTTCGCCTTGTCAACGGAAGTCAGTTTTCCACGGCGCATTCTTGCCGTTTCAAAAGCAAGCCTTGCAATTCTCTCCACTTCTGACCTGCGGTATATCATTGTGTCGTATGCGGCCTGCTCTCCTGTTTTTGTTGTTATCCTCTTTTTTTCGCCGAAATAGATACCGCCCGTCAGTTCTCTTAATATCAGTATGTCAACGCCTTTTTTCGTAATTCTCTCCTGCAGCGGGCTTGCGCCGATAAGAGGGCTGTATATCACAGCGGGACGGTAATTCGCAAACAACCCCAATCCGGAGCGGATTTTCAGCAAACCGGCTTCAGGTCTTTTGTCACCGGGAAGATTATCCCATTCATATCCTCCGACGGCTCCCATCAGTACCGCATCCGAACTCTTGCAAAGCTCAAGCGTTTCATCCGGAAGAGGTGTCCCTGTTTTTTCTATCGCTATGCCTCCTATGTCGGCATAACTGTATTCTATATAAAACCCAAATTTTTCACCTGTTTTGTTAAGCACCTTAACTGCCTGTTTAACAACTTCCGGGCCTATTCCGTCTCCAGGCAATACCGCAATATTGTAAGTTTTTTTCATAGCAAACACCTGCACTCCTATATTTAACCGGCGTTTCCCGCACATTCACTGCCGTATATAATTCATCAAGCCGCCGGCTTTTATAATCTCTTGTATAAACTCCGGAAATGGCTGTACTGTATAAGATTTCCTCTTATTATAGTTAATAATGACACCGTTATCAAGATCAATTCCTATTTTATCTCCTTCTTCGGCATCATCAACGCATTCCGGGCATTCTATAATAGGAAGACCGATATTTATCGCATTCCTGTAGAATATCCGCGCAAAGCTTTTCGCTATCACGCATGAAATACCAGACGCTTTAATAGCTATCGGCGCATGCTCCCTTGAAGAACCACATCCGAAATTAAAACCGCCCGCGATTATATCCCCCGGTTTCACACGGTTTACAAATGTTTTGTCTATATCTTCCATACAGTGTTTTGCGAGCTCTTTTTCGTCAAATGTGTTTAAATACCTTGCCGGAATAATAACATCGGTATCCACATTATCGCCGTATTTAATTACATTGCCTTCATATTTCATTGCATTCACCCTTCTTACATATGGTTTTTTGTGGGGCTAACAGCCATTCATCCGATAACGTCGTCAGGAGACGATATTTTTCCGGTAACCGCAGAAGCAGCGGCTACGGCAGGACCCGCGAGATATACTTCACTGCGTACGTGTCCCATCCGTCCTACAAAATTCCTGTTTGTGGTCGATACCGCACGCTCGCCTTCGGCTAGAATGCCCATATGACCTCCAAGGCACGGACCGCATGTAGGAGTGCTTACGACGCACCCCGAATCGATAAATACTTCAAAAAGACCTTCGTTCATACATTGCTTCCAAATCTTTTGGGTAGCCGGTATGATAATACAGCGCACATTAGGATGTACCTTTTTCCCGGCGAGGATTTTGGCCGCCGTTCTCATATCTTCCATTCTTCCGTTCGTGCATGAACCTATAACAACCTGATCTATCGGAATATTCCCAACCTCGGAAATTGTTTTCGTGTTTTCGGGAAGATGCGGGAATGACACCGTAAGCTGTATTTTGCTTAAATCTATCGTATATTCTTTAACATATTCGGCATCGCTGTCAGCAGTAAATACTTCATAATCCTTTTCAGAATGCTCTGCGATGTATTTAAGTGTTTCCGAATCAACTTCGAAAATTCCGTTTTTGGCTCCTGCTTCAATTGCCATGTTTGCCATCGCAAACCTGTCATCCATCGAAAGAAATTCAAGACCTTCGCCGGAAAACTCCATCGACTTGTACAAAGCCCCATCAACACCGATCATGCCGATAATATGGAGGATAATATCCTTCCCGCTTACCCATTCGGACGGTTTTCCTATCAAATTGAATTTTATCGCTTCGGGTACCTTAAGCCAAACCTCGCCTGCAGCCATTGCGGCAGCCATATCGGTGCTGCCGACACCGGTAGAAAAGGCGCCGAGAGCCCCGTAAGTACATGTGTGGGAATCGGCTCCGATTACTATATCTCCCGCAACGACAAGACCTTGTTCGGGCAGCAGCGCGTGCTCTATTCCGACGCGCCCGACTTCGAAATAATACTCAATGCCCATCTTGCGGGCGAATTCGCGCATTATTTTTACCTGTTCCGCGGATTTTATGTCCTTATTCGGCGTAAAATGATCCGGAACCAAAGCAATCTTTCTTCTATCGAAAACCTTTATAAGACCTGCTTTTTCAAATTCTCTTATAGCAACGGGAGCGGTAATATCATTTCCAAGCACCATATCAACTTTCGCTTTTATAAGCTGGCCGGGCTTTACTTCTTTAAGCCCTGAGCCCTTTGCCAATATTTTTTGAGTCATCGTCATTGCCACTTACAGCACCTCTTTCAATTATTTTACACAACGGAAGCATAAACGGTAAGCAATTCCAAACGCCGATTCAATACAAAAAACTGTTAACAGCTGTTTTAGGCGAAAATGCAAATTAAACGCATGCGGCAATAAAGTGTTTTTTTACCTTCCTGCGTTTAATATAATCTTTGAAACAAATATAAACCGTGTTATCTTAATTATACACAATTCTTATAGCATTACTTCTGTTTTTTCACCGTATGTATATAAATTTTTTAATGAATTTTGCCTTTTTTTATATTTCTGCCTTGTCACCGAAAGCACCCGAGCCAGAGCCACGTACCCACCGGAACGCGGCAGCAATGCCTCGACCCGTTAACCACCCGCTGGCTTTCGTCATATTTTTTGCGGGCTACTTGGAAGAACTATTGTGCAATAACGGAAACTATAGCGGAATGAAGCCTAGAGATGCACAGTCAGAGCGAGGATAAGCAAGTCGACTGTCTGAGCAAAAATGCTGCATACAGAAATTTTTCAAAGCATTTTTGCGAGTTTCGACTTGCCCGAGCTGAACTGTGAAGCTCTTGCAAATGAAGCTCCTTGTTGACGTTATTGTACAATAGTTCAAAAGGCAGGTTTTGACACTATTTCCGCGGGTCCTGGCTCGGGTGTTTCGTTTCCTTGGGCGACAAAGCACATACCGACAACACGCTTAAGATCCTGTTCATTTTTTTAAGAAGAGGTCTCCATATCCCGGGTCGCTCATTAACCCGCTCCATAGTTGCCTGTATGCAGCAGGGCGCTGGAGCATGTCGCCCGTCGTCACCGAAAACACCCGAGTCACCCGCTGTGTTTGTGGCATAAATAAGCGGTTACTGTTTAGTGCGATCAAAGAACTATTGTGCAATAACTGAAACTATAGCGGAATGAAGCCTAGAGATGCACAGTCAGAGCGAGGATAAGCAAGTCGACTGTCTGAGCAAAAATGCTGCTTACAAAAATTTTTCAAAGCATTTTTGCGAGTTTCGACTTGCCCGAGCTGAACTGTGTAGCTCTTGTAAATGAAGCTCCTTGTTGACGTTATTGTACAATAGTTCGAGAAGTGAAATGTTTGCACACTCTTTCCGCGGGTCCTGGTTCGGATGTTACAATAGTTAAAAAGTAGCAGTTTATAACATTTGCAGGGTATAACTGTGTTATGATAAAATGGTTTTATTGATTTCTTGGAGGAGTGTAAATATGAGAAAGTTACGGTTTATACCGTTTATTTTTATTATATTAACGCTTTTATCAGGCTGCACAAATGATAAAACCACAGCATCAGCCGCGAGTGTACCAAATAAAACTGAACAGCCTGTACTGCAGCATTCAATAAATAATTCTCCGTCAATTCATGAAGTGTCGCCGACTCCGACTCCGGAACCGGTAAAAAAGGCAGAGGCCACTATTTTATCAGCCGGTGACGTAATAATGCATGACGCCGTGATACGTTCCGGAAAAACGGAATCAGGCATCTATGACTATACCGGGATATTTGAATATGTCAAACCATATGTGGAAAAGGCCGATTATTCGATAATAAGCTATGAAGGCGTCAGCTTGGATTCCGACAGGAATTATACTGGTTATCCCCTTTTTAACGCGCCTCCGGCAATTATATCCGCGTTTGCGTATGCGGGATTTGATATGGTAAACAACGGCAACAACCACTGTCTTGATCGCGGTCTTAACGGGCTTTTAGAAACAAGAAGCATTATTAAACAGAAAGACCTGCAGGTAATCGGCACTTTCCAGGACGCTGCCGAGCCCAGGTATAAAATACAGGATATTAACGGGATTAAGGTTGGTTTCCTGTCTTATACTTACGGCTGCAATATGAATGAGAACAAGCTTACCGAGGAGGAACGAAACACGCATCTGAGCCTTATTAACAGGGACAGAATGGAAACGGAAATTAAGACTCTTGAACAAAAGAGCGATATTATTGTTGTTTTGATTCATTGGGGCGTTGAGTACCATCGTGAACCCACCGAAGATCAGAAAAAACTTGCCGAGAGCATGATTTCATGGGGAGCCGACATTATTCTCGGTTCGCATCCCCATGTTGTGGAACCGTCCGAAACTGTTGAAATGGACGGCGACATCAAATATGTGATATATGGCATGGGAAACTATTTATCAAACCAAATCGGCGGAAACAACCCGAACAAATACAACAATGATTTAACCGAAGACGGCATGATGATTAATATAAAAATAGAAAAAGATTTTGAAACAGGAAAGACATCAATTATTTCAGTAGAACACATCCCGACTTGGGTTTACAGATATACTGAAAACGGGATATACAAATATAAAATATATCCCGTACCGTCACTTGATCATGAAAGTTTAAACAGCCTTGACGAAGCCCTTGCCAACAAACTTAAGAATTCATATTCAAGAACAATGGAGCTTGTAAAGGATTATCCTTGATTCAGTCTTCCTGCTTTTTTCTTGTTTCCTCAATCGTATGCGAGCAGCTTTCAAGGCTGCATGTATACAGTATCTTATTGCCCCTGTATTTTTTAGTCATAAAATTTCCACATTCCGGGCATTTTTTATCCGAGTGCATATCCCACGAAGAATAATCGCATTCGGGATAATTTTCACAGCCCAGATAATTCTTGCCTTTTCGCGTCTTTTTAATAAAAATCTTTCCGCCGCATTTCGGGCATGTTACTCCCGCATCTTCAAAAATCGGTTTTGCGTTTCTGCACTCCGGAAACCCCGGACAAGCCAGGAACTTGCCGTACCTTCCTATTTTTATTACCATCTTCCTGCCGCACTTTTCGCATACTTCATCCGATTCCTCAACAGGCAGTGTAACTTTCTCTATTTTTTCTTCAGCATCTTTTACTGTTTTGCTGAAATCTTTATAAAATTCGTTCATCAGTTCTTTCCAGCCAAGTTTTCCTTCTTCTATAGAATCAAGCTTCGCTTCCATCTCTGCTGTAAAATTAATATTGACAATATCCCGGAAATGGTTTTCGAGCAAATCGTTGACTATCTTCCCCAGTTCTGTCGGCACAAGAAACTTCTTATCCTTTACGACATATCCCCTGGTCAATATCGTGCTAATTATCGGAGCGTACGTACTTGGCCTACCGATGCCTTTTTCCTCCATTGATTTTACGAGCATAGCTTCGGTATATCTGGAAGGAGGCTGAGTAAAGTGTTGAGAATGTTTAATCTCCAAAGCCTCAACCCTCTCCCCTTCGGTCAGTTCGGGAAGCAGGCTTTCCTCTTCTTCCGAATTTGATTCTATTGATTCATCGGAACTTTCCTCGTAAAGAACCAAGTAACCGTTGAATTTAATTCTTGAGCCTTTTGCTTTAAATAAATATTTACCGGCTTCAATATCAACGGCCATAGTGTCATATAAAGCGGATTCCATCTGCGATGATATAAAACGTTCCCATATAAGCTTGTAAAGCCTGAAAAGATCTCTTTGAAGAGAACCCTTGATAGTCTCAAGAGGAATTTCCAAAGTTGTAGGGCGTATTGCTTCATGCGCGTCCTGGGAATTCGATTTTGTCTTATAAATCCTTGGTTTTTCAGGAAGGTATTTTTGTCCGTATTTATTAAGGATATATCTCCTTGCTTCCGATAAAGCTTCGTCGGAAATACGCGTGGAGTCGGTACGCATATAGGTGATTAATCCCACCGCTCCTTCACCTTCTATGTCTACGCCTTCATAAAGCTGCTGCGCGAGCATCATCGTTTTCTTCGTGCTGAAGCCAAGCTTCCTGGAAGCCTCCTGTTGAAGAGTACTTGTTGTAAAAGGCGGCAGCGGAGCGCGTTTCTTTTCGCCGTGTTTTACTTTGCCGATTACATACTCTACGCCTTCAAGCTCCTGCAATATGCTTTTTACTTCTTCTTCCCGGCTTAACTCGATTTTCTTGTCCTTCAGACCGTAAAAACGAGCTTTAAAGGTTTTACCGTTTTCCTTTTGAAAGAGTCCATTAATATGCCAGTATTCTTCGGGAATAAACTGTTCAATTTCCCTTTCCCTGTCACATATCATTTTCATTGCCGCGGATTGCACCCTGCCGGCGCTTAAGCCTTTACGGACATTTCGCCATAAAATCGGGCTTATTTCATAACCGACTATGCGGTCAAGCACGCGCCTTGCCTGCTGGGCATCGACAAGATTCTTGTCAATAGGCCTCGCTGATTTAACCGCTTTCGTGACCGCGTTTTTCGTTATTTCGTTAAATGTTATCCTGCATTTTTCATTTTCCGGTAAATTAAAAATACCCGACAGGTGCCATGATATTGCTTCCCCTTCGCGATCGGGGTCGGTTGCGAGGAAAATCTTATCGGCTTCCTTCGCTTCTTTTTTCAATTCGGAAATAATGCTGCCTTTGCCTCTGATATTTATATATTTCGGTTCGAAATTATTTTCTATGTCAACTCCTAAACTGCTTTTGGGAAGATCGCGTATATGACCCATAGACGCTTTTATTTTGTAGTTCTTTCCCAAAAACTTCTTAATTGTTTTTGCCTTTGCCGGTGATTCAACAACAACCAAATATTTCGACATCTTTTTCCTCCGTTTCTTGTTTTTAAAATGCCGTGTTTTATATATTCCTTCGCTGTTCGTTTGTTTTTATTCCCCGTTATAGTATCACTAGAATTAATTTTTGTAAACTGTCAATATATTTAGAGGCAACAAATAAACTCGGAAATTTATTTCATATACTGCCTTCCGTCGTGTCTTATATCAAAATTTTCCCTAATTATCAATTCGGAGACCGGAACAGGTTTCAAACCCTCCGGGAAAACCCCAGGTCTGGTATCTTGATCTTTTTGCAGGGAAAAATGATTATGATGCAAT